>WLWI01001982.1_pt1 | contig 17704 bp, 13 predicted proteins | sample 6701501 | NCBI WGS metagenome assembly WLWI01 (sample SAMN12718690, study PRJNA515312) | sponge metagenome | isolation source: marine sponge | host: Mycale hentscheli | place: New Zealand: South Island, Marlborough, Capsize Point | collected 2014-11-01
CTTTACCCTGTATGCTAAATTTAAAAACTTGACCTTATTTTCAGTAGCTTCAGTGTTAGAAGTCAATAAAAATAGTATAGTCTTTAGGCTCGCTCGCCATTTGTGCTCAAGCACACCACTAGTTATAAGATCATGATGATAAAAATAGTTATTCTATATATATCGCAGTTAACAATTAATTACAGCAAATAAATACAGAACCACTTTCTAACTTCAATTACCTGAGTAGTGATAAGTCTGTAGTTTAACTATTCTGACTACTTCTATCAGTAACTCTTGAACAAGCTCTCACATACAAAAAAAGTATAAACTCCAGTATTTATAACTGTTTGTAAGCTACAGGTTGCAAGTCTCTCTATCGTACTGTCATACTCAGACCCTTCATTTAATACCGTCTTGCCTTTGAGGCTATTAAAATCTACATCTGGCCCTTCCTAAGACGGCTTAATAGCTCCATGCAGTCCTGAATTTCACATCAAGGCTAGATCATTAACACATATCTCTCACTGACTTACCTTTGTCAAAGTTCTGTTTCCTTTTCTCTGCAGAACAAAACCCTTCTAACTGCATAATCATGCTGTAATACTGCAAGGTTGTCCTTGAAACTCTTAACCTACGATTCTTACCTTGTTCACGTTTTGTGTGCGCTGCAAGCATCCTATTAAACAATTTACACTAGCATTCACAGACCTGAAGACAGGATTTTCAAAAGAAAAATTACTACTACAAATTATAAAAACTATGCCCACTTGATTAGCCACACAATTAATAATAAAATTAAATTGCATGGCATTAAAATTGAAAATTAAATTGGTGCTTGCTTTCCCCATTCTGTGTAAATATTTTAAAATAAACTAGTTACATAGTGTTGCTCTTATTATTTAGAACATAATACATATAAACTGTCAGTGTCATGACTATATTAGACAATGATGGGTGCATGTAAATTGTCTAATCAAACCAACCTATACTACAGCTTTATCACTTTTTTTAATCACTTATTATTTTACTTACGTAAAATAATATTTATAGAGAGATTTTTTACTACATAAATAAGTCAGACATTCTTGGCTGAAATAATTATAATAATATGGCTGTTAGAAAGAGAAAAAAAGCTATTATTACATAGAAAATAAATATTTATGTCTTTTTTGTAGTAGCTATTTAAATATTCCTGGTATAATAATTTAGAAGTTACTGCTCATAGAGCCTTCTTCAGTTGATAAATAAAATACATGTAATAAAATAAGGTATATTTTGTGTGTTTATCTACTGAAGAAGGCTCCACAAAGGAGAAAACTTTTGTTTGATCCATATTTTAACACCAGAAATCTTTTACTTGCTATTGCTAAATAAGTTCATAATTTCTGTTTTATGTAAAATGTAAACAATATCTTTCCTGAAATGCAGCTACAGGTGAGAAAAAAGTCCTTAACAACACAGATTATTGTTTTATAAAACCCTTCTATGACTGTCATTAATGTCAAAAGAAGTTTATATGTAAACTCACACCATCCAAAAACACAACCTCCTTAGTAGAGACAACTTTTATACTGGTAGACTGAAGCCACTTACCTATATCTACCAAATTAGCTGTTCACATTTAACCTGTCAATGCTCCTCAGCCAAAAATGCAGTATCATAGTCCTTCAAACTTGAAGTTAATTATAAATCATAAAGTTCTTCATCAGTTTTGAAAAATATATATAGTTAGAAAAATGTAATAGCTTGTACAATACATAACAGAAATGATCAAAAACTACGTAACATACCAATAAAGTATAATTTCTGTGACAATAAAATGATTAAATTTAAAAAAGAACAAACACCACAATTATATTGAAAATATACACTTAATAATCCTTGTGCGTATATATGCATAAGTAGATATCTTGAGTAAACTGGCGAACAATGTCAGGTAGGTCTTGAGAGTTAAGCTGTTCCAAGTTACCAGTACCATAATCTTTTGAGTAAACCCATTCATTCAAGTCATTTGAGCAATCTTTAATCATGGGAATGATACGCTGCTCATTCACAGCTATAGTATATTAAATAGTGATTTGGTGATATACCAATAATTATATAATGTTTCAGGAATCATTTATACAATAAACACAATTCAATTCAGTATCACTATTTTTAACACTTATTACATAACAATAATGAAATACTCGTAACTATTACATTGCATGACCACCCTAATCAGAAAAATGTTGCTTATTCCCCCGTTTTGAAACCTAAGTGTTTCCAGGCACATAGATAGTGGTTAAACTTTAACTTTCATGCAGCTACAAGTAGCGGAAGACAATTTATGACCAAACACAATAAGTTCTGAGCACAATAGTAGTAATAAGGGCAGTAAAAATACGGAAAAGTTACATAGATACAGAAACCACACCAATTTGCCTATTCCAAAAATATTAGCAAATAAAACTCCTATCCAATCTATGCTAACCCCAAAATGCAGCTGCCTTGGCTAGGTGAACTGGAAGCTACAATGAAAATTTGCAGCAACTTCCTAAAGTTTTTATTTATTTATTTATGTTGATTCTGTGATAGTTTGAATTGATTTATTAAAGAATCTCAATTAGAATTGCCTAATACTAAAAGCTAGAAACTAACATTTTGCATCAATTAAAGCACAAAATGACTGAAAAAAATTTGTATTTTCATAGCAACATCAGAGTAGCCAAGACTTACAATATGGGTGACCCACAAGACAATTTGATTTTTTGTTCTTGGACATTATCAGCAATCAAATGTGACTGTTAAAACTAAACTATTCAGATTCGAATAACAGTAACTAAAGATTATTTTTGCAGCTTCCTTTAATTATATAGTTAATCCTAGTGTAGCATGCAAAGTAGGATACATAATTGAAAGTACAATCATAAATAGAATTAACAGAAAGTATCCTGAAGTGTAGAAACCCAAAACCGAAAACTCTTCATGGTATATACTTTCACACCTTAGCATAATGCATACAAAATCATATAGTTGACATGCATTAATTTTGTGAGTGTAAAAAACAAAAATAATTAAAATCATGTAAACTTACACACTCGATTATACATGCTATCAAAGAATAGCCAGTGGTTTCCATGCTGAGAAAAACAGACATAATGGTCATCTTTGACACAGAGGACTGAAGTGAGGCTCAGTGTAGAGTGTCCTTCTTCACAAGGTCGGCTGTCATGTTTGGATCGTGAATGTTTATGAGTCCTTTGATGGCACTCATCACAATACGCCATAACTTTGTGAGAAGAGTTGAACTCTTCATAACAGCCATCACATATCAAAGTAGCTTTCTGATCCTCACAAAGGAAACAAATTCCTAATGATAGAATACCAATGAGAGAACAGTATAACAAGACTTGATTCTAAACCTGATGTGTTCATGAATGTGTATCTATTAACACGGGCACTTTACACTATAGATATTGTATCACATTATTTAAACAATGTGCTATGAACGTCCATTATTTAAACTTATATCAAAATGATGTATACCAGTGCTACAACTTGACAACACTTAAAAAAATAGTTGTACTTCAAATGCTGTTAGCTTTCACACAACTGCTACCAAGCAAAATTGTATCCAGCACAACAGTGAAAATTCACTATAAAATATTCATTTGCTGAGCCAGTAATACCACATCACAACCATTGCTCAATCCAGTTGACATAAAACAACCATTATTCACAATCTCAATTGAACTATTTTGATTCACTTAATTGGGCAAGCGAAGTGAGACCCACACTAATGAGTTTCAATTGAAACTTTGGGATTGGGAAGGTTCAAAGAGGTCAATGCATGCCCACACAGTACTACATTCACGCAGGTGCAAGAAATTTAGGAGAAAATATTTTGAAACAAATTCAAGAACAATAAAGGCAGAGACAGAAGGGGCAAAGACATTCACAGTTAGGTCTTACCTGAGAGTTCCTTACTATTTTATTAGTGACAATGGTAAGTTAACTTAGTTACTCTGTTTGCTATAGCTATACACCTTGCATAACAGATTGGATCTTATTTGAAAATCTACTGTCTATAGTCAAGTCACTTAAGAAAATACAGTACACTGACTGTTTTATGTACTAGAACTCTGGTACAATATAGCATTTTCAATTGAGCTTACTTTGGAGAGGTGGCTAGCTTAAAGCAGAATTCTCTGATTTATCGATCTTCATCCATATCATCCTTGGATATTTGATTGCTTACCCCTTGAAAATCAACTGTCCAGTAGTTAAGTCACGACGTAAATGCTATGTAAGTCTTGTGCTGGTATATCCAGTGAACAGTATAATATGTGTGTGTAAAAGTATTGTGCATTGCTAAGGAATAGCACAAATAAATTAAGCCAAAACATTTTACTTAACAAAGAAATAGTTTTAGTGGCAAGCATTCAAATTTGATTTCAGTTAGACCAGATTGCTCGCTATTTGTGCTGAAGCACATCACTAGATATTTTCTGGTGTGCATTCTTTGTAGTCTATAATACCTGTATGAACAGAATCTGTCACTGCAGAGATATCCAACTCAATGTCTGGAATAACTTTCTGCATTGAATCCTTTGAAACTTCAATTAGTATTTTCGAAGGCATCTATGTTTACAAAGCAATTAATAATAAAAAAACAATCTTCTTACTTATAAACACTCAGTACCTTTGTAAAGGAAAGTTTTTGTTCCTTGAACATCTCATTGATTATAGTGCCAAGTTTTGCTAGTTCATATGAATTTACTATGTTCACAAAGTAATCAGATGTGATACCTGATGGACACCTACATTAAAAATAATAGCATATTATTTGATTAAAAACCAGTTTAGTTTCTTCTCTATTAATTATATGGGTATAAGTTATGTATATGAATAATTTATACTCTTTGAATATAAAATTTGCTGCAGGGATGCTATCTTCAATGCATATTAAATATATAATATCATTGTAGTTACCTAATACTGAAGAATGGAGTCACAAAATAGATTGTACACATTGACTTAAGAAATTCCACAGGATCTGCAAATGTATACACAAGTTGAGGTTTTACACAGAATTGCAAAATAATTCTTTTTGAATTTCTTCTACATAGAATCAGGGAAAGTTAGCTTAAATTCTTGGTGAGCCGGGAATAAATTCCTCAAACCAAAAATGTTTTATACCATAATGTAGGTAATAGTGCCAATAGTGACCCCTCAAAAGATTGAAATCCAATTCTCCTAGGGGACCCGCTATAGCCATTTAAAGTTTTCTGTCAGTGGCAATTGATTAAAATGCAATAATAGGAAAACAAACTTCATGAATCAAGGTCTGAGTCTTCTTCAGGCTCTTCTTTCATCATCAATGCAATTTTTTGCATGTAATTCCTCTGCAATTTCCACATGCTGAGATGCATTTGACCTCATCCTTCCTACAGCTGCAGTATTTGCTGCAATTGCCTCTGCAATTACAGCTAGTAAACTCTAGCAACTCCTCAGGGGCCATAGGCTGTAGAGTCAGAAGTGGCTCATAACCTTGACTCCTACTATCCATTCATAACCACAGGGATCCAAGGACATGCTCTCCAGAAGTATCCAGTCCTGGGTTTGGAGGTAGACACACAAAGAGTGCTGTGCTGCTGCACCTCTGGTTTGATTACCCCAGCTGTAGCATTTCTCAATAACATGTATCAAATTTCAGCTAATGGCATTCCTAATGCACGATTAGATGTACTGGAAAATTGCAATACCATTCCTAATGATATCATCCTTAGTAGCTCACACATGAAGGAAGACATACATGTGTTTAATGACATCCCCTGCACACAGTCTGACATACAAAGTGGCTTTGCCATGGCCAGCTATAGCAGAAACTGTGTCACATCCAGGAAAGGCATGACAAAAGAGTAAGTACTTTCTTTGATTCTCTGAAAGAGCTTCTTGGATTCTCTTTACGTTATATGAACCCTTGGACGTGGTAAAGAACAGCAAATAGTTGGTATTCGAGCTGTAGCGAATGAGCATAATCAGTATACATCAGTATCTTCTTCCCATACCTACAATGACAAAATTAACACACTAAACTGGTACTTGAATAGCTACAACAACTGACCTAAACAATGTCATTATTAATTAGTTGCAGTAAGTGCAACTTTCATAATTGAAGTGTCAGCATCATTATCGCAGACCTCCACCATGATCTGTTGCTTCTGGAAGCATGATGTGAGGAGATGGATCGATTCACACTTATTGTAAGTTTTGTCCAGGAACTTTGATTTTGGCATCAAATGTATCACATCTGGTCGAATCTGCATGTCACAGCAAGAGTTCTTTGTTCGCCGAATGCATGTGGTCATGATCTTTAGGCGAGTTGCCATAGCCATCAAACACCACAATGATATTCTCAGCATATCTTCCAAGACACTGAACATAGCTCAAGTAGCTGACTGCAATTTGCTGCCAAGTATGACCTTGCTCCCACTTAAGCATGTGGAGAAACCAACCACCATCAAGAGAAAGTTTGTTTGGTGAGGACAAGTGGGTCAATCAGTGCCTTTAAGCGAGTCTTTGAAAAGAGGGCTTTGTATTGCTTGATCATTTTTTGATCCTTGCTGCTGAACAAAGAAAGTGGCAGAGGAGTCAATTCATACTCCAAGCTATTCTCAACGTCATACCTCTTTGAGTTATGATAATCAACAGGTTGAAAAGTTTAAGTCACATGAATTATCTTTTCATTAATTTTGGAGGTCTTGACTTCCATGATTGATGTTCATCAAGCTTTTTCTGCATCTCTCTCCCAATTGCAGCTGCTTTCTCATCATTGACTTGATCATTTTCAGTGCTTTTGAATCCAGTAGAGAATGACACAAGGAGTTTTTTGTCTCAATCTTGGTCAAAAATGATCATTTTCCTGAAACCAAGTGAGAGCTTGAGTAATTGCTTCGGTATCTCTTTTCATTCGTGTCTCACCAAGATCTTTATGCAGTGGGCTATGTTTCTTCACACTTTCCTCCATGCGGTAGTTGACATTGGCAAAGTGGTCTAGTGTTTGCACCCAGCACTTGTGCTCAGAATCACTATTCCTCATCTTACCTCTGCTCAACCCACCTTGTGACTTTGCTGCCTTCGTCTCTATACAGATGTCACACCAAGTACCGGACCATTCATGGCCAGAATATCTGACAACATGGCTTCCATTATTAATAATTTTTCAAACACCTCCTTATAAGGCGAATATTCAAGTTCTTTCATTAACTGACAGTACAGCCATGCACCCTTGGCATACAGATAATGACCAGCAGCTGCAAATGTGTCCAGCATCCTGGTAGCAATGCAGGATAGGTGCCCACCGTAGCCTGCAAGTTGCTCGCACTTGATGAAGTTTTTTATGACATCACCATGTCATGATACTGGATCCAGAGTGCAGGTGTTCTTCCACTATCAGCAAGCTTCTTGAGTGTATCTGTACTTTACTAAGTGAGCATATATAATAATAGCTTATATCCTTAGTTTCTTCCTTTCAAATATCTTTTAGTTGTGACTAACAATGGAGGCAATATTAGGCTTTAAACTGGGGTATCCAGGCAGCGCCTCCTATTCAATAAAGCTAGCCATTTCACTGAGTTCATTATCAGTGATTCATTTTTCATGACATGTTGGTAGAGGGCCACATCAATTAGAAGATGAGCATGAATTGCTTTGTCGAAGCACCCATCATTCAGGATATGTGACTGTTGTACTTCCTGGGTAAATGAGTTGAGCCCCAGAATCATCCATAGGTAGGATTTTAAAAGGTGAAAGCCTCCTGACCGGTGACATAACAATAGTTAATGATTACTGCGCAACAAGCTAGGTTGAAACTAATGATTGCTTTACCTTGGAATTATTGGAAGACTTGTTAGTTGGATGATATCAACAACCTAGAGCCTGATTGGGAGATCAAACGCTAATATAGCAAATTTTTCTTTGGAGAGCCGTAAACACTCTTTTAGTGTTGTAAAGATGGTCTGGTGGTCATTAGGGTCACTCTCAATTACTGGAAGAAACGCAAATAATGTAGTCAATTTAGCATTCCTTGCATGAATTTTCTTCATCCATCCATTCCAATTGCTATGGTAGAATTCAGAATTTTGGCCCTTGATGATCCAACCTGCTGCCCAGAGCATATCCCTGGAGAAAGTATTGGATTTCTTGTGCAATGGAGGTAACAAGGTTTTGAATGGGAATAAATGTAGCTGTTTCTATCCTTGTTTGATGATAAGCAAATGGAAGTATTTGAATTTCGCTTGCCTTCAAAATCTTAGCACTATCAAGGGATTTCAACTTCACTCTTTCAACCATGTTATCTTCAGTGAAAGGCAATGTTGTTGTAGATTTGACTTTTATAAAACCCATTGAATGAAATTAATTATTTCTGTAAATGAAAGCTGGGAGATGGAGCCATTAGCCTCGCTGCCGAGAGAGAAGGTACATTCAAATTTAACATTGTCTCCCACAAACCGAGTGGCTTCACCATTCAAGGTTGCAACAGAAACTTCACTTGGTATTGTACTTTCATTGGTAGTCGTAAGGACGGATAGATCGTCAACCACACACTCACCATTTATTTGACATTCATAAGTGGCTATGTCAAGGGTTGAGGAAGTTACAAATTCAGCTTCAACATCAGTCTCAGCATTTATTAGAGCATCAGTTTCTTCAACAATAGTCTGGCATACTATCTTATTCTTGTTCATAAGGTAACAATACTTCTAATTTTGCAACTCAGTATATTATACTCACTGTACCCCAATTGGTGAAACTTATTGAGCATCCACTTCGACCTAAATCAATGGTCAAGTTGTATAGTGAGTCCCATCTGATAAGGCAATACCCTTAACCGACAAGCTCTGAAGTTTTGTTCCCAAATGGCCACTTTCTCATGTGTTTTCAGTATGGGTCTCAAAAACATCTGAAGGCTTTCAGGAACAAGTGCCAGCTGGCTTTAAATATCAGCCATACTTTGTGCAGTGGGGTATGTTATTAGGTCAAGATTAATAGTGTCTATGTCATTGCAAACTAACTCAAGTGCAGTTTTATTATTTGACTTTTTTCTTCACCTGACTGAAGATTTGCATGATGCTCTTGTAAAATAATGTTCATTTGTTCTATATTTGGAACAAATCTCATCCTACAATCCATTTTGCGACGCAAAAAGCAATTTCATTGTACTTTTCTAGAAGTTTTTTCTTGAGCCATTTCCTTGAATAGTCAAGACTTTTATCTGGTGTCGCATGGATATAATTGTTGCATTGCTTCATGAACTTGGGCAAGTGTCATTACCCAATGCTCAACTTCCTATTCTAAATATTTACAAAGTTCATGAAACAGAGTTTCTTCTTCCTCGACCACTTTTCTACCCACCTGAGAAAAGAAGTTGATAATAATGCTATACTCTCTGCCTATATTGCAATGGTGACCACCTGTCTCATAATTAAATTTGCAGCGCAAGTGTTAAAGAGTTTTTTTGAGCCACAAAATCATTCATGCCTTCTAGGCGGCCAGCAACTTCAATGTCCCAATCATTTTTATGATGTTTTAGCTGTTTTCAGCAGGGATGTCTTCAATCCATCATCTGACAAGTTGTCAGGAACTCTATACCTTTCCTAGCAATCTTTGTAGGGTTCATGAACAGAGTTTACGAAGAACATGCAAGGTGTTTGATGATGGCTATACCTTACCTGGATGATTTGGAAAAAGATCAACAACTTGGTTGCAAAGAATGCTATAGCAGCTGGATGCTAAAGCTGTACAATCATGCACACAACTTTTGGTAATGATGCCTATAATGACTCCTCAAATTATTGAAATCATAATTTGAGGAGTCATTATAGGCATCATTACCAGTATCTTGGTATAAACATTTCTTGGTAAGGAATTTATTCCTGGTTCATGATAAAAACCGCCCTGACTATAGGGACTGTTGAAGATTTTGAAGTTAATGTTTATTTTAGCTTTATCCTATACACTGACAAGTCTGTGATAACCATGTCAAATAATGCAATGTGTTCATGTTAAGCTTGCTTTCTCTATTTTGAAGACAAAGTGGGTATTTTATGATGAACCAATTGAGTGCACTTGAAAAAATGAGCACAGAAGTGAATATAAATTCCAGACTTGAGCACCAATGGAGTTATCATCAAACAATTGACCACTTTTTAATGTGAATTTAATCAAAAAAAATAGTATATTGTGAGCATTATCAGTTAAATAAAATAGTGTCATTTCCTAAAAGACAACAAATGTGTGCTTTTAAAAACAATTAAATTGTGAAGAACTTCAACTCAATGTTAGTAGTTCAAATTCAGTAATATCATTTCCCTTTATTTAAGCATGTTTATTCTTGCAAGTCTATCTGATTTTTTTTTAATGCTTTAAAAATCTTAAAAATAATATTAGATGAATGTTTTTGAAGTACTACTATCACATCATGATACTCAAAATGAAGTGTTTAAACTAAACATCCATATAAAGATCAGTTATAACTTACAAATGTATAATTTGATCAATATTTAATTGAATGCTACAGATTATTTATTCACAATTACTAATTTATTGTCTTACCAGCTAATATTCATATAGACAGTATAATTTTTTATTAATTCAGTTGTAATCATACCTTTTCTATTACAGGAAAATGTACTCGATTTCCCAATTTCTCTTTCAAGTTCCATTATAGCTTCACATTTAACTGCTACATGCCTAAATATTTGTTTCAACATGATTATTTAAGAAATTAAGGAAAAATCATTCATCAATGCAGTCTTACATTCTTAAAGGATTGATAATTTTCATCCATAAAACATTCCCTAAGGGTGATTTTTTATCCTCTTGAAAGATTGCATCAAATTTATCAGTGAGTGCAAATATTCCAAAAATGGTGGAGTCCATGTAACAGGAGTTTTGGTGGCCTTGAATCCCTTTTTCTTCTCCAATATAAAGTGTAATATCACTGTTTACTCTTGCAAAGGAACTATCTGGATGTGACTGAGATATGTCTGCTAAAGCTATAATCAAAAATTCAGAAACTGAATGGTTATAAAAATTACATTTGAGCTACATCATAAAGCTTCAATAGCATAGCAAATCATTTTATCATCTGACTAAATTTTAACAAATTTTGTGGAGTTTGAGACCTAATTTAGTCCATTTGGCATTATACATGTATACTGCATATATTATTCTATATCCTGCAGTAATATTTTGCATCTTTATTTATAATGTCAAATATGCATTTGTTGAGGAGCTTTAAAATCTTGCTTAAACTTATCTTTCAGTGAACATTATTAACAAGTGAAAACAATGATCATTTTCAAATTATATCTTGACTTTTGTTACAGAATAATGGCCTTAACACACTTATATTTCAATTTGACTAAAGGGGATGTTATGATCTACCAAAAAAGGTAAGTTAAAACTTTAATAAACATAAGTACCCACATAATTGTATACTAGTGCCTTTATTCTTCTGTAACCTTGTACCTTCATGAGCTGACAAATCAACACTCTCATTTGAAGGGGTGAATTGTTTGGAGTCAGTGGCCAATGGCTCATCTGTACAAGGCTCAATTTGAGCAGGTTGAGTTTGACTAAGTATAAAAATAAATAATTATGTATGGCACATTTTTTACTAATATTAAAATACTTTAATTCAGATGCAGCACTTCTCAGTGTGGAACCAATCACCTACAATGTATAAGGACTAGCCATGATACACTGACAATCTATTGTTTAATATTACCGTGTCAGTGTTGATGATCATATCCTTCACAATAATACGTCGAATCCTGCTTTCTCCACTCCTGACTGGTTCCAAGAAAATGGACTCAAATTCATTTGCAAGATCATTAGCATTCATCTTATTAACTTGACATTGATAAGCAACACTGAAAATTATTCATAATTAATTATTATTCCCATCAATAGTACCTATAACAAGTTCAAAAATGTACATACTGTTTTAGATGCTGAATAAATGCATAAAGAATGTTGATATTCTCTTTTGGCAGCTTCGAAAGTATATCTTCAATTTTCACTAGCCTTGTGGAGTTCTTTCTGATTTCTACAAGAAAGTAATGACAAATTTCAAGTGGTATAACAACATGAACTAAAAAATGAGGATATATATATAAATGCAGACACATCAACTAATACATAATGTTAATATAACTAGTGGTGTGTGTGAGCTCAAAATGGCAAGCAAGCCAGCCTAGTTATGTTTCCTAAAACTATTTAATTACATATATTAGTAACCACTCATCTTAGTAAACAAACATAAAATTACGTTCCTCAATTTTCAATCTAGTGGTAGATTCTGTAGCATCTGTTTTTAAAGTGATCAGATGGTCTGAAATACCAGTAACTTGTGTCAACAGGCACTCAGTTACACACACACACACACACACAAAAAAAAAGGTGACATGTGTCTTAGTAATTTAGCTAACAAAGGCAGAATTGCGTACTGACCTCAGTTTTTCCGAGTAGTGGCAGCGTTAATATTATGGAAACTGAATTACCCATTGACCACTAAATCAACAAGCACTCAGTACTGTACTAAAAAGCGGCAAAGTTTTGAATTTACATCTCATAAAGGGATTCCAATGTCATAGTAACCACTCACAACATCTTTTTGTGACTTAAAAAGAAGGTAATTCTAAGGAAATTTGCACAGTTTTGAGCCTAATCTTAAAATAAGGCTTGTATGCCTCTATAGTACTAGAAAAAACTGGAGGCAAGAAAAAAGAGCCTGCACTATGTTTGTTGAAGGGATACATGTACAATTCATACACATATTTATATACGTATAGAACATATACCCGATTTTCAATTGACCACCCCTAATACTGTCTATTCACTTCACTTGCTCGCCAATTAACCCCCAAAGATGCAACCCACAGTGCTACATACACTAGCTAGCTATAACAAAATCATTTCTTGGACTGAAAGAATAATGTGTTTGGCTATTCCTAATCAGGTATCAACTACTCAAGCAATGGAAACAGAGATATATGTACTGCTTCATGCTAGAAACACTCACTGGTATATAGTTTCAATGTGAAACACCAATTCCAGCACTAAGTTAACTTTCAGCATAAAGCTAAACTACCATTGGTAGAAATAAATTATTTGCTCACATGACTACAACGTGACAGTAAGGAGCATTACCCACAAAAGGTAAAGCTTGTACCTAAATGGAGCTGAAAGCTCGCCCTTCTAAAAAATCAGCCCAAAATTCAGGAAAAAAAGCACCAAATATAATATAAAGGTCCTAAATTATCGTTCAGAGTAAATTCATGCCTCAATCAGCAGTTAATTGTCTATAATCTCCAAAATCATAGTGTGACAGACAGACAAACAGACAGATGGAGAGGATGACTACTATACCCTCTCAGGCATGTGTGATGAGGGTTATTAACACAAATATGTACATGCATACAGTGTGAGTAGTAAATTTATAGCACTTACTTCCAGCTTCAATGAACTTGCCATAGAATTCATAAGTGAGAATAGGTTCGGCAAGGTATTGACTAAAATATCTCTTCATCGCACTTGCAATTGTGATAGTGTCTAAATGTGAGTTGTCACTAAAATCAATTTCTTGAAGTTTGCCTTCCTTCAAGCAATCTTTAAGAAGCTTATTGGCAATCACAATTCTCCCAGACTTTTTATATAATTCTTTCTCCTCTAGTCCTGTAAAGGATACACTTCACTGTTGAACTTCTTCATTAATGTCATAATAAAATTAACAGAAATAACCTCTTTATTGTAACTGCAACATTTTCCCTCATATATTTACTTTGTACCATTCTTTTAACCATTTAAAAAAACTGTTTGAGACAGTTTTTTTTAATCAAAACAATGGTAGACTGAGATGTTTAGTTTTGAAATTAAAATCAACCACAAACATGCAGCACAAGATTTAAATGTAACATATACTAGTGATGTGCTGTGCACAAACAAAGCTCTCAGCTACAAAAAAAAATAGGCCAGTGTTATTTTTTGTTATTTAGCCAACAAATATGGAATTACTACTTACTTCAATTTTCTGAATATTGGTTATGGTAACTTCTGTAGTATTAAATTAAAGCTATTTTGACTATCTAAATTATCGGTAATTCTTGACAACAAGTTTTCAGCTAAAAAAACAAAATACCATTAATTGTAGCAAAGAAATACAAATTACTTTCTTACCTCATTTTCTTCTACCAGTGAGTGTTTCTAGCATTAAGCCATTCTCATTATCTGAATTTATCAGTCACTCATGACAACAAGCTCACAGCTACAAAAAAGAAAGGCCAGTGTATTTTTTGTAATTTTAGCTAACAAATATGGAATTACTTACCTCAGCTTCCCCCAAGTAGTGGTAGCTTATTTAGAAGCCATTCTGACTACAAGTGGCTTTTGATAACCAACAAGCTACTTAGCAACTCAAAAAAAAAAGGCGGGTTTTTCAAATTTATGTCTGGTAAAGGATTTTCAATGCCTTAGTAACCAGTCGCAGAAGCTTTTTGTGACTTAAAAACAAGCATTTTCACAGGAATTCTCTCACAATTTTGAGCATAAGCTTAGAAAAAGACTTGCTTTATGTTGTAGCATCAGAAGGAACAGGGGTCAAGCCTAAAAGTCATGTTTTAGATAAAAGTCCCCACATGTGTTTAAGTGGCATACATACGTACCATCCATACATACATACATATTATATTATAACTAGTGATGTGCTTGAGCACAAATTTCAAGCAATCCTAAAACTTACTCTACTAAATGATTGATTTCTTTCAACACTCAAGCTACTAAAAAAGTTGAGTATTTTATTTAATACATGTATATGACAAAGGAGTTTCAATGCCATAGTAACTGCTGTTTGAATAAAAAATAACAAAAAATAACAAATCACGTTATTCAAATGTTTTCTTTGTTATATTCTTTAGTTAAGTAGAAACTCTAACGTACAATACTTTCACACCACTGGACATACCTACACCACATCAGTTACCTTCGTGGTTAGTCTAACGCCAAAGAATCTTCAAGTTAATACTGTTTCCTAGGGCTTATTTCCCGGATAATACAGTTAATGATCGATAAAGGAGAGGATTCTGTTTAGTGAAGTGTGGGGGACGGGTACTTTTTTTGCATGAACTATAAGCTAAAATATATTATGTTACAATACTGTGTTTTACGTAACTTAACTAGGCAGGCTCGCTCGATATTTTGTGTTCAAGCACACCACTAGTTTATATATATGCTTGGAAATACATATGCCATTTTTATACTTTGATCCTGGCGTTTTTGCTTTTGTTCGGTGTTCGACCCAGCAGTTGACCATTAATATTACCAAACAATTTACTTCAACTTCCTGATAATATTCTCTGGTATCCAATTATACCATTTTAACTACCTCAATTACCAGTAACTAGTGAACAAGCTTGCAGCTCCACCAAAAAAAAAAGCCCGAGTTCTTTATTCTAATCATAGCTAATAAATATGGAACAACGTACTTACCTCAGCTTCTCCCAAGTAATGGTGGCTTCCTTAGTATTAAGATTTAGCCATTCTGGCTATCAGTGGATCTTGACAACCAACAAATAGCATTTAAGCAGCCCAAATAAAACGATGAATCTTTGAAATTATATCTGGTAAAGGGTTTTCAATGCTATAGTAACCAGTCGCAGTAACTTTTGGGGACTTGAAAAACAAGCGTTTCTCAGGAATTATCTCACAATTTGGAGTCCATGTTTCAAGTAAGACTTGCTTAGTATCAGAAGAAAGTGGTATCACACCTAAAAGCTGTGCTTTAGAAGAAAAATAGGCACCCGCTGGCATTTAAGGTGTATACTACCATCCATACATACATAATTATATATTATATCATATACCCAATATTCAATTGTCCACCCTTAATAGTATCTCGCTTGCATGCCAACTATTTAATGATTAACATGTTACTAAATTAACACAGCATAGACTCACTCACCTCTGTGTTCAATTACTTTTATGCATTGGAAAATAAAGTTATATCCTTCCATGTCAGGAGGGCCATTGCCAACTGATACAAAATATGACAAATAAATCATAGTAAAAACTTTGCACCAACTTCTGTCACCTAAGTGGATACTGACTAATCCTTCTTCATCCATAACCTCCAGCCACTCATTCCAATCATCATTATTGATGGCCTGGCAGGTATAACATTGGCTAAAAGACACAATAGACAAACACTATGAAGTAAAATTAAAACTAAACAAAACTCTTTCCCTTGTCTGTAAAGTTAACACATACTTTCCTTGGGGTGTGGCTACCACAATATTAAAGCAGAACCACCTGTCACCTTCCTCAGAACTCATTCCAATACATTTTTTCACTTCAACAAAATCTCTGCTGGATATCTAAAGCAAAAAAGGCAGCTGCTACCTTATTATATGTTAACTAAGAACCACCCAAACCTGTCCAGGATGTCCAATGGGAGTAAATTGAGCCTCCTTTACCTTCGTCCCATCACTTTTTACTTCTTTACGAAATTTACAGAAGTATCTGTGCCAGGTAGGGTACAAAGCTAAAAAAGTGGTAATACCAGTGAATAAATAATGTTAATCAAATAATTTTTATATAAAGGTGATTTTTTTCAAAAAAAAATTGCATTCATTGGATTTTTAATCCCATTGCCTTGAATAACTCATACAATTTTGAAACTCACTACAATTACTGTGCACAAAAATATAGATTTTATAGTGCTAAAACATATTTCAAAAGCAATAAAAAATCATGAGCAAATTATAACATTAAAAGTTTCATAATAATTCAAAATAAAGAAGGTACTAACTTGTGGGGTCAGCCCTCCGACATGGGGAAGACAGGAAGGAAGTGAAGAGAGGACAAGTGGAAGTGCAAGACAAGAAGAGAGGACAAGGGGAAGAACAAGAAAAGAAGAGAGGACAAGAGAAAGATCAAGAGAAGAAGAGACAATAGACATTCACGCATGCTAACTGTTTATTGAGTGTTTCTAGAATTAATTACGTCATTTCTATATACGTGGGCACTTTGACGTGGCTGCCTCGAGCATGCCCGTTTTAGCTATATGAACACGTGTACCATTTTTTTGGTTCAGTTCTATAGTCATCTGGTTATTGTGAGGTCTCCAGACCAGCCGTGATTTTTAATTAAAAACTTAAATAGTTAAGATCACTTAACTGTGGAGCTTCTCACTACGCCTAGAACTCTGGTGGCAGTCTACCTGGTCCAAACCTGGGCGCATAATCTGGTTCGTGCCCTACATAACTCTATTCCAGAGGATGGCAATCATTTTTTGAGGGATTTTATAGACAATTCTATTGAATACTAATCAATACAGTGGCATAGGCAGTGGGGAAAGCCCCCTCCCCTGACTACATTTCATCTTACTGATGGGATTTTAGAATAATAAGTGGATGCTTTGATGATCTATTTCAGTCGGTGAGTCACTTCGAAATCCATACACATTTTTATGCATGCTTTCCCCATTACCACAAATTATAACTGATCCACTTTCTCTATACTTTCCATATTCTTCATCCTCACAAACTTGACTTGAAGTAGCCTTGATGATTTTTCAAATCAAGTTCATTTTGCTTCAATAAAATCAACAAATTAAGAAAAAACAAACACAGGAAACAAAATTGTCAAGAATATTATTAATGTGTTTAGGATATGGATC
>WLWI01001983.1_pt1 | contig 17698 bp, 9 predicted proteins | sample 6701501 | NCBI WGS metagenome assembly WLWI01 (sample SAMN12718690, study PRJNA515312) | sponge metagenome | isolation source: marine sponge | host: Mycale hentscheli | place: New Zealand: South Island, Marlborough, Capsize Point | collected 2014-11-01
TTTTTTTGTGATATAAAAATAATCATGTGAATCTCTCCACCCTCCACTAGTCGAAAAAAATTTTCGGGGGCCCTACCCCCCCCCCCCCCCCCCCCCCCCCCCCCCACACACACACACACACACACTTCATATGCCACTGTGGAGGTGTGAGGATAGTGTAAATTCCATTCTGAACAAATGAAGTAGTGCAACAGACTTGTACCATACCTCTAGGCTACAAGAACAGGTAACAACCAATGTTTGCTAGCAAAAGAAAACATTATGGAAATGGATCACTCAGTTATCAAATAGGCACGCTTCATTTGTGATAGTGAGCTTTAAGAATTGATAGTGAGCTTCAATAATTAAAAAAAAAATCTATACCAAAAATACAGAAAGTACAAACTGGGCTGTGAAAGTCTAAAACATAAAGTACTCAGAGACAAAAGACTTGCATGTCCTATATTGAATGCCACTTATTATTGATATTACAACCTAAAGAAATAAATCCACCAATATTTTTGATACTGAAAAATGCTCTTCTGTAACTATTCTTACTAACATGATGTTCACAATCTTTCACTGCTGTCATAGCTATGCTGTATTTTTCTCATCTGCAATTATATAGTTACATACTAAATTTTTACAAAGAGGTTTCAGCATCATTATATTGGAGAGGTAATTATGTAGAACAAAATCTTGTGCCACTAACTGGAGGCTAGGTGTTCTTTCAGTTCCAAGTGATTATTGCAGCTTAGTTTAATTGAGTCATGCAAGTGGCTAGATCTCAGGCAAAAAAAAAATCATTTCCTAGGAAGTGGGAATGATTTCCCCAAATTGAGCATTCTGATTGGACAAAATCTTGACAGCCAAACAGGTTTAAATTTTGTATTGTTCAAAGAAAGAGAGAGAATACATCTAAAAACATATAAACAATTCTTATAAAGTTATTAACTCTTACATCAATCTTAGAGTTGGTTACAAAATATGATCAATATAACTTTGCTGGTAATAACTAGAGTAGTATCACCATAGTTTAGCTTTCATAAATACATGTTGGTGACTTTAGCAAGCACATGGAAGCTCCTAACTGACACTATGATAGCTAATTATTTTTACCAGAGTTTGACAATAGCAGGTGACAAAGAATTGACTACAAAGCCAGCCTATATAATTCTGATGTAATTGACAAATCCAGCAGCAGGTTTCAGCGTAACACATACAAATGATAGATTACCATACCCGTTATTCCAAAATATTCTTCAAAATGTAAGTTTTCTTTATGAAGACGCAAATCATGGCACTTAAATAATATTTTCAGCATTAAAAATACCATGGCTGCAAGACAATAATTTGACAATTAAATTTTAAAAGTAAGTAAAATGCTTGCATTTCCCTAAACTGAAAATTTTGATAGCTCATAAATATTTTGGAACTAAATAATTCCACTGAAAATTGATAATGATTTCTAAATGTGATATACTCTGAACAGGATAATGTTTGGACTGTTTAATAAGTTGATTTCTAAACTGATACAAATGACATGTTATTACGATTCTTCTAATGTGAAATAAATATGACTCACTAAATCAGAAAATATGAAACTAGTAGCTAAAATTTCAATCATGTTTAATCTTTCTTTTTTCCACAAAAAATGGAAGTCTTCCTTGAGGTTGAAGAATAGTGTGAGATTCTACTTTTAGTTCATAATTAGGAGGAAGTTTAAAAGAAAAATTCTTTAGTAGCTTGCTCAGGATAACTTTAGCTTCCATCTGTAATGAAAGTTAAAGAAAACAATGTTAACATAATCAATAAATACAGCAGAGACAGCTTACCATTGCAAAACGTTTTCCAATACACACTCTTTGGCCAATTCCATATGGAAAATAGACATATTTGCTGTGAACACTGCAAAATAGCTATTCTGACTACAAATATTGCAATGCTATGATAATAAATTATTCATAGGGGATACTTTTAGAATTAAATTGGATGCACATGAAAGACTCATTGTTGCGATTTGCCGCTGACAGCAGACCCACAAAAGAATTTCTATATCCTTTAGTGCATCAGGATTGGAAAGTCAATAATAACAGATAGTTGTTAACCACTAGGTGAACTTTGGGTGCTTGGTAAACTAAGTATTTGGACAACCAGATAAAAAAACTAACCTAATTTATATATAAATGCCACACCGTCAAATCTACATACCTTTTCTTTGTTTTATCAAATCTGTCGGGATCAAATAAATGTGGATGAGGAAAGTAATCAGCCTCACGACTGACAACTGATGTCACCGTCTAAAATAACAAGCCACACTAATATATTCGTTTATCATGGCTATGATCTTACTGTTATTAGAGTTCTTTCTGGTATATTGTAACCACTGAGTACCAGACCACCTTTTGGACACTCTCTGAGGAAACTCGTCAATGGTGGATAAAGTCTTAGTGATTCCATGAACACCTTATAATAAAAAACAAACAAACAAAGAACAGCAGTATGACAACAATGAATGATTATTAATAGGCTATAATTATATTTGCACAAGTAATCACAGATGTCTAGGCTTACTGCCAGCTGTTTACAGGTATTCCAGTATGCAGTGGTGTGGGTACGGCCACAGAGAGTAGAGTCGAGAGGAGGAAGAGATAAGAAGAGGAAGAAAAAAGAGCAAGAACAGAACATTATATATGTATCATAATTATTATTAGCAGAGTGGAATGTGTGTCATTAAGTGTATGTAATTTTAGTCTGTTCATTTGTGCCCCGGATGTCCGGTTGACCCTCCCATCTTTATATGTGCGCATGCGTGGGTTTGGCTTTAAGACCCTGACCACGCATGCGTCAGTCAGTTCCCCATTCAAACCCCGAGAATAGTTAGACGTAAAACTCTGACAACTGGGAGGGAGAACTCTGGTGGCAGCGACCTGCGCTGACTATTGCCCCAGAGGTGACAAGAGTCTACGCAACCCCAAGGCCGAGTCGTTCCCTCTGTTGAGCACTCGTCCCACAAGTGGTATATTACGTATACCACTTTTTTACCTGCTCCCCACACTGTAACATCGAGTTTTTGTTGATAATTATTCTAAATTTCATTTTATGCTAACATGCACGAATATTTTTGCCTATTATTTCGATAAAATACCATAAATTAAAAATATCTCAATGGTATAGGGTCGACCCCATATAGGGCTAAGCCTGGACAAATTTTGGAGTCTTTTCTATTGTCTGTTCCGACGCTGAACTGCTGAGAAGTTTCTGGAACCATTGCAATTGTTATGCACGCATTGTAAGTTACCTGCATTTGCTGGCGGCTCCATTTGGAGCAAGAGTACTGATATTTTGTTTTTAAAAATGGTGGAACTGCTAACCATTGAGCGTCAATCCACTGGAAATATTTTTATAGTACTAGGTTCAGAAGCTCAGAATTCATCAAGTATAAAGTTCATAAGCCATATACTCTGTCTGAACCTCATAGGATAACATCTGCAGTTGTTTCAGACCTCGTTATATTTAAGAAATCACACATTAGCTATCATATTCTTTGCTTGCTCTGTTGCACACAACATCCTAGCTGACTTGGTCAATCCTTATTAATATATATTTTGTAACAGAACTATAAGTACTGAAGGTACCAATCTGGTTTCTGCAATACTTGCCAAAGACAGTGTAGTGCATAGGTCAAGTGTTCATCTAAGCTATTTAATTCTTATTCAAGCTATTACACTGAATTGTGTGAAGCTGTAATATACACGAAAAGCTATCATAAAGAATTCATTTATAGCAGTATTTCTCTCCATCTTATTTGCCAAAATATATAAATGTAGTTTAATGTGTAGCTAGTTAACAGAGATGTAGCCAATGAATACTGCAAGAAGGCACATGTGACACATGGACACAAGTGTCTTAGTCCTGACAACTAGCAGCCACTGATAGCCACAGTTTTCAGGTAGCCTAAGTGGCTCCTCTGGAAGTCCTAACTGCAGACTCCTCAGACTTTGAAGAAAGTCTGCACTAGACAGGTGCAGTGAGTTAGCAACCTGCAATGTGACCCCAGGCTACAAATATCTGCTCTCTATGGGAAGCACACTAGCCTGGTCAGCCTTCACCAGTGATACTCTCAAGCCAAGACAAGTAGGGGGCTGGATATGAACATTATATTAGTCTTAATGGGAGGATAATTGGTCCAGGTTGGATATACAGATCTAAATCAGCAGTCAGTTCCATAACCTTCATTCACGGAATGTTACTAGATACTATTCAGAGGTATTGGGATACATAGCAAAGTGCAGCTGTACCTAATATTTAAAGGTAGTAGTGTATTACAGAGCCAATATATACAATATTATCCCATAATCAGAGCTATTACTCTCACTCTCAGCACTGAATGTAAATTGCCATGACATCAATCATTGTGCAGTTCTTAATTGTAACTATCACCAGAAGATGCAGTGACCTCCACTACTTAATGATTGCTATTGCCATTTCTGAGTCACTCGGACTGGTTATTATTCTCAAGGGCATATACACTCCTGGGATGAAATTCAGGGGTTAAGTCCCATAATTAGAAGTGCCAGAGTGGTGTTATACAAAACAGAAGGGAGTGAGATAAGTAAATGTATTAGTATATAGGGTTAAATTCTCCACCCAGTAGGGGCGTGGGGAGGGGGACTACCTTAAAAGTCTTTATTCAGGGGGCAAGCTGCCCTTTACTCAACCATTGAGACCAGGGCACGCATGTCCGGGCACACACGCCCATCACTCGGCAACTGTGACCAGGGCATGCTGCCTTTCACCTCACTCACTCTTACTATCAGGCTTGCTATCTATCTATTCTCACTCTCAGACTTGCCACATATCTATTCTCATACTCATTCTTGCACTGTCATGCTCACTGCCTTTGTTTTCTCACACTCAGGCTCACTGTTTATCCATTCTCACTCTCAGGCTCACTGCTTATCTATTCTCACTCGCAGGCTCGCTGCTTAGCTATTATCACTCTCAGGCTCGCTGCTTATCTATTCTCACTCGCAGGCTCGCTGCTTAGCTATTATCACTCTCAGGCTCGCTGCTTATTTATTATCACTCTCAGACTCACTGCTTATCTATTCTCACTCGCAGGCTCGCTGCTTAGCTATTATCACTCTCAGGCTCACTGCTTATCTATTCTCACTGTCAGGCTCACTGCTTATCTATTCTCACTCGCAGGCTCGCTGCTTAGCTATTATCACTCTCAGGCTCACTGCTTATCTATTCTCACTCTCAGGCTCACTGCTTATCTATTCTCACTCGCAGGCTCGCTGCTTATTTATTATCACTCTCAGGCTCACTGCTTATCTATTCTCACTGTCAGGCTCACTGCTTATCTATTCTCACTCGCAGGCTCGCTGCCTCTCTAGTCTCACACTCAAGCTCACTGCCAATATAATCTCACACTCAGGCTCACTGCCTATCTAGTCTCATACTCAGGCTTGCTACTTCTCTAGTCTCACACTCGGGTATCTAGTCTCACATTCGGGCTCATTGCCTATTGATTCTCACACTTAGGTTCACTGCATATCCATTCTCACATTCAGGCTCACTACTGTCTGTTCTCATACTCAGGCTTGCTGCCTATCTAGTCTCTGTAACTGGCTCACTGTATCATACTCAAGCTTGTTGTCTGTCTAATCCCACACGCAGGCTTGCTGGCTGTCTAATCTCATACTCAGGCTTACTGCCTATCTAGACTCACACTCAGGCTCACTGACTATCTGTTCTCACACTCAAGCTTGCTGTCTGTCTAACCTCACACTCAGGTCCACGGCCTACCTGTTCTCACCTCAGGCTCTTACTAGGCTAATTACCCAACTCGTCTCACAGTCAGGCTTGCTGCCTATGTACTCACTCTGCCCCACACTCTATTATGAACAAAATCGGGGCACGACAAATCAGAGCACACTAGTCCATGCTGCCCCTCACTCAATTACGACGAAGCAGGGCATGCTATTGCATGGTGCCCATTACGGCAAATGAGGGCATGCTATTGCATAGTGCCCATTATGGCAAATCAGGGCATTCTAGTTCACATTGCCCCTCACTCAATCGTTTAATTTGGGCTTGCTAATCCACGCTGCACCTCACTCGTTTATGACTACTCAGGGCACGCTAATCCGCACTGAACTACTATTAATTTAGGCACACTGAATCCACAGTGCCTTTCACCTAAATGACACTAGGCATGGTACGCTACTTCATGCTGACCTCCACTTAATTGCTTGAGAAGGGAGGTGGAGCAATAGGTAATCAGTAGTACCAGTAATTGAAAATAAGTCTTAGAATTCACAACCCACTTTTCACTATAGGTAATGATAGCGTATAGGGTTAGAATCTCCACCCTATAGGGGTGTGATGGTCCAACGGACCTCCTTAAAAGAGTTCATCCAGGACACACTGCCCTTCATCAGCGAGTATTACTACTGCGTCCTCTTACTGCAACTAGAACATACTGCCCTTCACTTATTCAATATCTAAGAGGTACGTGCACACTCTGTCCTCGTCTAATAACTATTACCAAGGCATGCTGTCCCTGACTAACCATTACCAGAGCACTTTGCCCTGGATTACCACAACTTACTGCCCTCACTTAACTCAAATTATGATAGGGGCCAGGCCCCACAGTATATTAATCAATTTGGTAGGACACATTGTCATGTGGATGAGTATTTGAACAGGTGGCGGTTGACTCGGACTAGCGTAAGGTGACTATGTGTGTGGAAAACGAATACGTAGGATAATAAGTTCTGGTTTCCTGAAAGGCTGCACTTATTCTGTTAGTGATGTTGGCAGTAAGTGTGTTGCGTGGCCAAGGTTACCCGAGATGGACTGGGACATTCAGGTACTGGCATCTTTAATGATGGTTACCCTATCTCTCCTTTCTGGCTGGGTAGGGTTCAATCTAGATGCCTATGCCCACACTGCTAAGTCAGGGAGGGAAAACGTAAGGGATCTAGGGGCAACCAACTATGATGTTAGTCATGATCCTCGGTTCTCACTGTGTGCTGCTTGTCATGTAGTTACTTTTGCAGGTACACAGCCAACTACATTAGTACGAGAGTTGCAACCTCCTTCCCAACCTATTACTACTAACCATGGGGTGTTGGCCGCCTCCAGCAGCCCTTGGGGGACTCCGAAATGCAGGGCAATTACCGCTAATTGCCAATGACCCGCCGAGTCTCTCATTCCCAAGCCAATGCAGGGGGGGTGGGTCTGAGGTCATATCACTGCCTCACGCAAGGAGCATGCGCACACACGACAACCGGATCACATCAGCAGACTGCCAATGTGTAGTTTAGGAAGATGACACCAAGTAACCATACCAATAAGGCGAATTGTAGTCAGTTTAAACTTAGTATGACGTTAATTTCAGGTTAAGTTTATGAATATAATTATAAAACACTAAATATGGTAGCAAAATTTAATACTACTAGTACATATACCTGTTCCATGTAATAGAGCTTGTCTATATGCTCTGTAGTAATGATTTCACTGTCACCGGTGACCTCAAACACTTCCTTTAATAACCTACAATAAATAAGACTTATTTTTAATGAATGTATATGTATATATATATGGGTTATAAATGATATTCCCTGGTAAATTTTTCATTGGTATTGTATTTTTTCCCCTGTTGTGTCCACAATGTACTGGGATGATTATAAGTAACAATTTGAAAATTTCACAATGATAACTATGGTATAAAATAGTCAAACCATGAAAACGTTTGGAATTATTGCTAAATAAACCGCCCTCGCACTTGAGCTTTGCCCTCTGAATTGGGACTATTGTCAACGATAATTCCTCAAATTCATGGAACCGGCGCGGCAGACCTGGTAATTGCCGGACCAATATTTAGCTAAAATTTTAGCAGCCTGCTAATATGACTTACCTGAAATAACTTAATACAAAAACAATACATAGTAAGTGCTCCACCCATGAAAACAATTCTGCTGACTAAGCTAAAGTTACCCTTGATTTGACGACCATTGATTCTGACTTTGTTTGGTCTGCCGGGGTGAATTGTAACAGTGACTTGGCGGGCTAACTATTAGTGGTAGCTGAAAGTGTGCCAGTCAAATCTGTTATACCACAGTTTTCTCATAGTTTTTTTTATAGAATATTTTTAGTTCTTGTTATAGTTTTAACTAAGTTTTCCAATTTAGTACTATTGTTTATTTTTACAAAAATTATTTTCCGATGTAGCTATAGTCACAGTAATTTTAGGTAAAATTGTTGTTAATAGAAAGTTTTCATGAAGTTTCATCCCAGTAGCATATTATTTGCTTTCAGATATGTTAAAATTTTAAACTAACCTAACTACTATGGAGGGAAGCTAAATTAAAGGTTGTGTTTTTAAGAAGCTAATAATTTGTTCATAATTTTTTAGCTGTTTTTTTTAGCTAAGCAGTAGCCTTAACACACAACCCTTTCACATACACATTTATTCATTGGAAATACCTGCACTAGACTAACTTAGTAGTCTCTTTGTGACTTGACTATTGGGAGATGGATTTTCAAGTAAAAATACTGTTGTATAGGCCGAATAGCTATGACCTACCACAGCCAGTAATAGAAAATTAATTGGGTAAGTTTGTAATACTTAGCTACCTGCATTCCTCAACATCCAGATCATGTCAGAGACCACCTAAATCAAAGTGGAAACTGTTAAATGTACTTGGCTACTACGGGTAAAGATAGATAAACAAAAGGGTTCTTTTTAGTGGAATATGGAACAAGGTTGATTCTCAAGCGAAAACAAATATTCAAGGGTTAAAGTACTATTTGACATATGTAAATGCACACATATATACACAAACACATACAAATATCCTACAACAATTCATTATTTTTATTCAATTTAATATTGCTGATTCCAAGAAAATGCTGCATAAATGAGTTGCTAGGTTAGGGGACGTGCCTTGTATTGTGTATACTATTACTGCGTGTCCCCGCGAAACTATAAACAAATCCAGCAGCTGGTGGAGTGAAAGAAATTAACTGGGCTTCCTTTACACCCCTTCAAGAAACTATGCTCAAGTTGTGTGGCAAGAATTACTCGACTACACAGATTATGTAGACAAGTAAGTGAACTAGTTAGATACAATTATTTTTTCAATGGTAACTGAATAGTCTGCCAAACCTTTCATAGAAACGCTCTGTACACAAATCCTTGAGCTCTAAAATGGGATGATCACTTCTAATTATTAGATAACTGCAAATCTTTCAACATAATATGATTGTTACTATGAAACGTCAATTAATAAAACAAGAAAAAAATACCGTGCGCACAAAATGACAGATATAATCAGTCAAGTGACTTTGTGTGGAAGCAATGGTTGAAAGGCTAAAAGGAGTGCTAAAAGAAAGAGAAGTGTTCTTTTTATGAAAACTAAGCTTGAAATTGGCAAATCGGTTGAAGAAGAGAGAAGCTACAGATACATTTTTTTTAATTTGAAGTTGGTAATTCCATCATCACTGACATCAAGGAAAGCAAGGGAAGTTGACAACCTTTGCTTGCACAATGTATACAGTCCCTAAAATAAATAGCAGCAAGATTTTTTTCTTTTCATTGTTTTGCATTTGATTTGCTTATTTTACGAACAATTTGATTTTAACCCCAATTAGCTTCGTTCCAATGTGTAAGAATTATTTACAGGTTTAACCTTTAATAAATAAATTAACATCATATATTAAAATTACCTCTCCAAAATATGAGGATGCTGATGCACCAGTATTAAAGTGAAACAGAGTAATGTTGCTGTGGTTTCTTGACCTAGAAATAAAATAATATTGAAATAAATGTAAACACTGTGCATACTTTTCTTGCAACATTCCTACAATTATACATTACAAAATCAGGAGTACAAAGAACTCAGTTAAGCCTCAATCTGTGTGTATGATATGTGTACTTCAACATGTTTATCGGTGTTGTCAGATCTCTAACATTTCCCTCTCATTAAATTAGACACTAAGATCACATCTTACTAAAGTCAAAGATCTATACTCAATATCACCGAGTCATCCGTTGTGTACAGTATACCCTGCAGCTGTGGTAAAGTATATATAGGTGACACAACTAGAAGAATTGAGCAGAGAGTGAAAAAAATCAGGATGCTTGAAGAGAGGTGATGAGAAGGCTTCAGCCGTTACTGAACATGCTTGGCAGCTACATCATCCCATTAGATGGAAGAGGTAAGAGTTGTAGACAGAGCTAGTAAGAATTGTGAGTTAAAGATCAAGGAAGTTCTACACATACAGATGACACCGAACAACGAGTTTAACAGAGATATAGGTTTAGTGCTTCCAGGATGCTGGCTGTCTATGCTGTGTGCAAATCACCCTCCAGGATATAATAAGCAGTAAGCATACCCTCCAGTATTATTAACAATATTGGCTGTTTAGAACCAAAAAAATGTGCTATTATTATAGTTACTTCAGCCGAGAATGACTGAATCATTGCGTTAAATTATATTGAAAAATATTAGTTGGGTAGAGGGGGTGAAGGGGGGGGGGGGGGGGGGGGGAATTTGTGGAGTTAAAAAAAATGATCTGACAAGGAGGGCACATCATATTCCTAATTACTGTTTTTAATGCACATAAAGTGAAAGTGTTAATTAAATGCTTTTGAGCTTAGCTAAAGTTATATTTAATGTTCTCAACCAAAAATGAAAATGTTGATTATCTACTAAATGGCTAGTGTTTCTAAATAGAGCTCAAGATGCCCATGTGCTGTACACTATGCATTGTCATGGATCTCAGAAAGTTTTGCTCAAGAAAGCGTGCTGCACACACTACTGAAGGAGAGAGTTCATCTGAACCGACATGTAAGATTCAGGCTGTGCACATTAGTGATCAGGCGTCTCAAGCTTCATGCGCTCCTCTTAAAAAGAAACTCACTAAGGCTGAAAATTTGATTTTAAATTTCTACCGCAAAGCCCCCACAAAAATCCACAAACAAACGGTCAAGTATATAAAGTAGGTTGCTATAACCTTATAACAAGCAAAATAAGCTTCTAAAATCCTGAAAATTAACCAGAACCAGTCCATCTTACAGCAAATTTCAAGGAAACTCTGAGGAACTAGCCCCATCGGTTGCTCTTGATGTCCAGTAAGAAAAACTTTATCCATATTCTTCCAAAATGCTGAGGAACTCTCTATAGGCTTTATACTTTCTATTCCGAGTGTTTGAAGTCCGGAGGCAAAAAAAATTGGGTGCTCGGCATCCTAAAAATTCTCGGTCAAAAATATTTCTCGATCTCTGTTTTCAGACAATTAAAAATACATATCTGCTCGTACGGGTTCAATAGTTTTTTAAAGGAAGTGCAACGCCTACTTTACGTAAGAAAAAAGAAATGATGGCTCAATCTAAAATAGATTTTTTTTTAAATTCAGAAAACTCAGACCGGTTCTCACCCGCATATATGCAGTTACGGCATTGAAAGGGTTAAAAGCTAAAGGAGGTTGGACCGTAAGAGGAATATGCGACTGGAACCATGCAACTGAGCTTTTAAAGCTGCATGACTCTGTTCAATGGCACAAGGATGTAGTTATAGCTGCTAGAATGGCTGAGCAATTGGCAAGACCAGGTAGTGTCCTAGATCTTTGTGTAGCAGCTACTACAAGACAATTTGTTTGGAGAAGAACGACAGAGAAACCATTCAGTTCTTCTCAAGCTTCTAAGGTCTATGGGTTTTTTTGGCATAAAATTGTATTCCACACATGACATTAGAAGGTCTAGTAAATTACAGATTGGTGACGAAATATGGAAGCCATGTTGAGCAAGGCCCTTCAAATGCTCAGTACATTTCCCAATTTTCATCACAGCTCTGTTGACTGCAATAGATAGTTGGATTGAGTCTAAGCTTTTGGCAAGTTTGCAATCCAGCCCATTTTTTCCCATTATGGCTGACTAGTGTGAGGATGTCAGCACTCAGAAGGAGCTTTCCATTTGTTGTAGATGGATAGTAAATGGTTGTACTGAAGAGCATTTCATGGCAATGTTGCATATCAAAGCAACGGATTCTGAGACCATTACAACTGCCATTACTACCTATATTGAGTCTAAGAATTTGAGGTACAGTAGAACTCCCAGCCATAATATTGACCCTGCACAAACTGTATGAGGCATCAGGTGATGCTGAGGCTTGCGGAGTCCAATTGCTGCTCACAAGTTTCAATGGAATTGCATCAGTAATTCTTCTCTCTGAAATATTAAATACTTTGGCAAAATTCGACTGCTTTTTGCAGAGAAAAGCAGCAAACTTTTCCAGACTAAAAATGATGTTAGAAACCTTTGTGGAACATTTCGTATTATTACAACTCAGTAGTCTGAATGGTGTTCAGAAGTTAGCAAAACAGTAGAAAATCTGTAAACTGAATATGGTATTTTTGTTCACGATTACATTGGGATTACAAGACAAAGCAAAAACATTAGCCATTTCTTCCCTTGAGCAATTTCATACCACTGTTGCTATTCCTAACATCAGTACGGTCATAGAAAACATACATACTTGATTTCTAGCAAAGAAGTTAGCATTTTGGTAGCAATGGCCATCTTCAATCCTGCCCAGTTACCAAATTCTAACAAGGATTTCTTCAGCTCCCATGGAACCAACGAAATCAAACTGTCAGCAGCATTGTATGGTGAAGAAGTGGAAATTAAACTCTTTGACATTGTTTTCAAATCACCAGAAGTGTTAGATGGTGATGGACAATGGCCAACTCATTGGCTCATTAGTGTATTTCTCATTTTATGTTTACTACTGGGCTCTTTTTTGACCTACCTACCTAGTCATTTAATTATCTTACCAATAAATTGCGCGTTTATGGAGACGTTTGGGGTACGGGGTGAAAATTGCAAAATAGTTGTCAGCTTGTAAATAAAAATAGATATTTCTTGGAACTGGATCACTGAATTGTGCGCAAAATTAGGATTCTATTCAGTGATCCAGTTCCACAGAATATCGATTTTTATTTACATGTTGACAACAAGTAGCATACACCCCCTTAGAATATAGAATGCGTGAGTTAAATGACGTGAAAATTTTACTATTTACAAAAAAGAATGCAGTGGAACAGGCTTAAAGAGATGAGGTCATATCTTGTAGAGGTGCATGTCAGCACAGACATGAGTACTTGTGCTGGTAGTATTCTGCTTCATGGATTTCTCAATATACGGCAGTGTTGTGAGAATCGTATCAGGATTGGCAGGAGGTGCATTAATCAGTGGTCCAAATAACAACTTGATAGCAAGGGAAAGCTCAGTGTGTTTCAATTTTGCAACTCTTTCCATGTAAACTGACATTCTGTATGAGGTGAATCACCACTAGTAGATTTGGTGACATGACTAGCCAGGCAACGTCCGAATTGACTGCAGCTAATATGTGGTCATGTAGTTGTTGCAATAATGGAATGATAGTCCTTCACAGACTCTGACATCAGGTGGAATGGGTTTCATCTGACCCTCAATGTGATGGAATTCTACCAGCTTGTTGAATTCATCCTTTGACAAGTGTCGTATTTTGGGAACTATAACAACTTCTTGTGGCCATACACAAAAAATTGGCAGATTATACAAAGTACAGTATTGTTATTAAGAATAAAAATGCAAACTGTTTTATTCCCCACTTGGCATTCTAACAATTATGCAACAATATCATACCTTGTGCATTTTGAGTGAATTGTATTGCCATAGTGTGAGATTCCTTGCAGCCATGTGGAGTGTACACCTGAAGGTTGATAGTATCGAACCAAGCATTAGTCATGCTTGTGCGATTCAGAAAACCTTCATAGATGCCTGCACTTTGTGCAGTTATAGTAGCAGCAGACTTTCTGAATTGAAGAACTTCATCGTAAGAGCAAAATAAAGCTGTACTCATGCAGCGTGTCAATCAGCTCTCTGGAACCAAACTGGTGTTAAAGATTGACAGCGAGTCCAAGTGTTGTTTGATTGAATGTTTTGTTTATCAAAGTTTGTATAGACTGTGAAGTACTGAGTAACTTTTTAGTTGCTTTTCAATTAGAAACAAGCTCACTGATCAGACATAGTAAAGCACTAAAAGTATTATCTTCAGCATTAGCTTTAGAAAAACTACTAATATCATATTCCTGAAACTGTTCTGTGGTTGCTAGATTTGAGATAGTTTTGACAACATCAGCAACTGGATGACATCATTTGCTGCTACAAGTTTAAGGTTTTGTGGTGTGTGTTCATGCAAACAAACTAAACTTGCACAACCATCTATTTTCGTCATGAGTAGACTGTTCTGGAAATGGGACTCAATCATTTGCACTAATTAGGCACATCTGTACCAGTTAGGATTTTCTTCACTGCCTACCTCTTCCATTCCTTCAGAGTCACCAAATTTAAACTTTGAGAGGCTTGTTGAGTACAGACTATACAACTCAACAGAGTTCCATATCTTCATGGGCTCTTCATTTATGTCCACAATGACATCATTTAAAGCATGCTCCACATGATTGAACAACATTGTTGTAGTCTTTGAAGCGAACACGCCATCTCTTGGGGTTTTGGGAATCTTTAGGTATACATACATTTTGATGTGTATGTTAGGCACACAACTCTTGTGAAACTTGAAGTTTGAGGTTTTCTTTAAGTGACTGTTGTACTTGATGGTGCAAGGCATCATTTTCTTTACTAGACTGGATAATATTTTCCAATCTTGCTGCACTTCCTGTCAATAGAGGGCCTTGTTTATGATAGTTAAACAAACAGGTATCTGTTGGTAAATCTATATTGATGTACTTAGCTGACCGATCCCTTTAATCCTGTCATCATGACTACCATGCACGAACACTGACAAATGAGAAGCCACCCTTTTCCAATGAAATACTGTTACTATAATGTAATATATATATATATATATATATATATATATATATATATATATATCTGCAGAGTGTGAGGTGCACAAAACTAGTTGTAAGTTGTGGGCCAGCCCACATTAGGAGAGAAGTCAGAAGATGTAGAAGGTTTGAAGAGAAGTCAGAAGATATTTAGACTGCGCGCCTTGCGCATGAACAGTTGTTAGTGTTGTGTCCATATTTGGTCATTTGTGTGTTGTTGATTGCCTGTATCATTCCATTGGTCGGTTTTGTGGGTGGACTTGTATAAGACCCCTGACCACGTGTTGTAAGTTCAGTTCAGTCCAACGTAGTTTTTTATTAAAGCTCAAAGTGAGAACCCCAGCTCTCTAGCTGAACTCTGGTGGCAGCGCTTATTGCTGACCTCCAGTTTGTCGTGAGCGTTGCACACTACGGAGCCAGGCCCACATAAGTTATGCTGGACAGGTAAATATAATAAAAAGCATTAATTGAAAAAACATTTGGTAGGTCTGTCAATCTTTAAATGTTAATATTAATCTTGAAACAAGAACACAACAACACGTTCACATAATCACTGAATAAGCTAGACTGACTGGAATGAAGAGTTCTAGAACATATTATAGCATGCTGTATGTCTGGGTATGAATCAAGGTGAAAACAACAATAATAAACACATACGGTAATGGATCATTAGAACTGAATAAGGTGTGAAGTGGTGGCAATTAATTTAAGGTATACATGTCTGGAGTAGGATACACTACAGTTTCCTCCTTACGTAAATGAAATTGGGATTAGGAAAAACCATAGTATTCTGGTCGATGATGATTCCGGGTAGGATACTTCTTCACTGTTCCTGAACTAGCACTGGTAGAAATTTGTAATGTTCCACTTACAGAATTATCTGGTTTGGCTACAATTATTGGAATTTCTCTTGATGATCAGGATCTGTTCCACATTCTTCTCCCACAGCTTCTTGTGGCTCTACTGAAGTCTCATCTTGTTCATGAGAGACATCCAGGTCCATCTCACAATCATTATTTCTAGCTTTGGTCCCTTTCCATATTCCTGGTTGATGTCTACACCATACTCCTTTCTCTGTCTCAATTTCATATGACAGTGGTCCCACACTCTTTTAGACCCTTCCTGATATCCACTTCTCCCCAGTTCCATAATTTCTTGCCATTACTTTTTGTCCAAGCAATAGTTCCCTAAGCCTGGAGTTCTGTCCATGCGTCTGCACTTGTTTTGATTGATGATCTAGAACGTGACTCTCGCAATTTGGCTTCAGTAATTCTAATCTAGTACGGAACTCTATTTTTATGAACAGTGATGCTGGTGTGCGTGCTGTTGTCGAATGAGGAGTTATGCCATAACGCAAAAGAAAGTTTTCCAGCTAATGATAAACAGATCTCGGCGTAGCTTTTATAGCTTGCTTGAAAGATTGGACATACCTCTTGGCTAGTCCATTTGGTGCAGGGTGGTACAAATTGCAACGAATATGCTTAACTCCATTTTGTTTAAAAAATTATGAGAATTCTGCTGCCACAAAATGTGGACAATTGTCTGATACTAGCTGTTGAGGTAGACCAAATGTAGCAAAGACATGTCTGAGCACATCTACTGTCTTCTGTGCTGTTGTACTTGACATTTCATACACTTCTGGCCATTTTGAATGAGCGTCCACGATCACAAAAAGCATCTAGTTCAGGAATGGTCCAAGGAAATCAACAAGAATTCTCTGCCATGGCATAGAAGGCCAGGTTCACGGGTGTAATGGAGCACTAGATGGAGATTATTTGACACATAGACAAGACAGACAACTGAAAACTTCACATTTTTCTACAATCAGCCCAAAATAAAATAGCACAATGATATTTTGTACTGAGTAGATTCATACCTAAATCAATGGTTAATTGTCAGTAATATCCAAAATCAGTGTGTGACAGACAAGCAGACAGGATGACCACTATAACCCTCTTGCACATGCACTCTGAGAATGATCTAATTAGTGTGATTTATCTACCTCGAGTGTAATAATGTGGCGAAATACCATGCCAACGCTATTTAGTAACGGAAAGAAAATATGGGTAATGGTAGAGTTAGAGTTGGATGATGAGTAAATATTACTCGGCTTCAACTTGTCTTGCACCACTCATGCTATTAATCACAGCTAAAACAGTTTTCCATGCTATTATATCTCAAATTGTATGTATTTATTTTAGAAATAAGTCAATCTTATATTGTAATATTGTAAATGCATTTGAATTCAAATCTTGATATTTGCTTTATGTTTGATTATTAGGTAAAGTGGTTCCTGAGAAGCACAAGTTCACTGATGAGGTGACATCAGCAATATTTAATAAACAAAGCATCAGGAGAAAGATAGCCAATATTCTACTGAAAGGACTCCCTGGATCTGGCAAGACATCGTTGTTGGATCGTCTCCTGAACAGGCCACTTCGTGTGTACTATCCCTCTACTGGCATGTGTGAGAAAATAGTCATGGTTCAAATAGGTCCCTCCTCCACACATACTTCAGCTTACACCTGTGAAGACAACACATGGAAAGTCACTGACTTTGATGAGTCTGTGGTTTCTCAGTTAGACAGTTGCAAGGTGTTCATTCCACAGAGAAGCAGCAGTAGTCCACGATTACGTCCTCAACATCACAGAGCAAGTGCATCCAAGCTAGACCAGCCAGTGTCGGACATCGAGCACCATGTGAAAGAAGTCCTTGAAAGACACCAGATCAAAAATATTGTAGATTTGCAAACCAAAAATTCTCTTTACATCAGAGATACAGGCGGACAGGTGGAATTTCAAGAGAGCCTTT
>WLWI01001986.1_pt1 | contig 17682 bp, 7 predicted proteins | sample 6701501 | NCBI WGS metagenome assembly WLWI01 (sample SAMN12718690, study PRJNA515312) | sponge metagenome | isolation source: marine sponge | host: Mycale hentscheli | place: New Zealand: South Island, Marlborough, Capsize Point | collected 2014-11-01
ATGCCTATAATTCTAAGACATGCCAGTGTCAATGTCCTAAAGTACTAAGCTGTCCAAGGCCACACTGGTTCAATACAAAATCCTGCAAGTGCGAATGCCCTCATCCTCGGGAAAAATGCTCTCAGCCCTGGATCTTCCACAAAGATAGCTGCAAGTGTGCTTGTCCTAAAGTTTTGAAATGTTATGCTCCTTATGTCTTTAATTCTAAGACATGCCAGTGTCAATGTCCTAAAGTACTAAGCTGTCCAAGGCCACACTGGTTCAATACAAAATCCTGCAAGTGCGAATGCCCTCATCCTCGGGAAAAATGCTCTCAGCCTTGGATCTTCCACAAAGACAGCTGCAAGTGTGCTTGTCCTAAAGTTTTGAAATGTTATGCTCCTTATGCCTATAATTCTAAGACATGCCAGTGTCAATGTCCTAAAGTACTAAGCTGTCCAAGGCCACACTGGTTCAATACAAAATCCTGCAAGTGCGAATGCCCTCATCCTCGGGAAAAATGCTCTCAGCCTTGGATCTTCCACAAAGACAGCTGCAAGTGTGCTTGTCCTAAAGTTTTGAAATGTTATGCTCCTTATGCCTATAATTCTAAGACATGCCAGTGTCAATGTCCTAAAGTACTAAGCTGTCCAAGGCCACACTGGTTCAATACAAAATCCTGCAAGTGCGAATGCCCTCATCCTCGGGAAAAATGCTCTCAGCCTTGGATCTTCCATAAAGACAGCTGCAAGTGTGCTTGTCCTCAACCTATTGCCAAATGTTCCCTGCCTTGGATCTTCCACAAAGATAGCTGCAAATGCGCCTGTCCTAAAGCCCTCGGCTGTTCCAAGCCTTTTTGGTTTAGTCCTAAATCTTGCAAATGTGAATGTCCACAACCCTACGAAAAATGTTCCAAACCCTGGACATTCCACCACGATAACTGTCGATGTGCCTGTCCTAAAATACTGAACTGTAGTAAACCCTTCTGGTTCAACCAGAAGACTTGTTCATGTCAATGTCCAAAAACATTATCATGTGTGCGACCACTTTGGTTTAATCCAAAGACATGCAGATGTGACTGTCCACACAAAATCACATGTAAAGGAAACTGGATCTTCAATCCCTCCAAATGTCAATGTGATTGTCCAAAAGTAGTAACTAAATGTGCAAGCCCATTTCATCACTTCAACAAGAGAACGTGCCAATGTGGGTGCTTGGTGCCCAGACCCAGCTGCAAGCTTCCGTATGTGTATGACCCATACAGATGTGACTGTGCTTGCCCAAGTAATACCAGGAAATGTCCTGTTGGCTTCAATTTCAACAAAAAAACATGCGGCTGTGACTGCGCTAAAGACCCATGGTGTAAAGAACATGAAGTTTTTGACAAGAAAAAATGTGCATGCGTTTGCAAGAAAACATGTCCACCAAATTTTACACTGGATGCTAATAAATGCAAATGTATCTGCAACAAAGTATGCCCCACTGGATTCAAGAGGACATCCAACTGTAAATGTGTTCCTCTAACGTGTAGCAATGCTGTGGGAGTCAAAGAGTGCGCCCAAGCTAGATGTCAACAAGACCCAAGTAAAAGCTGCATGTAAGTTTATTTCCTTGTAGCTATTAATACCTTGATACATCCACAATACAAGCTTATGGGAAACTACAATGGTATTTATAGTAAAAAAAAAAATTGCCTAATTTTCGTTTGTCACCCTTCCTTAAATTCTTTAGCATAAACAACAAGAAGTATATTTTAGATTTGGTAGTATCACTTATTTATGTAATAGTGTTGTACTAATATTTTTGAGTGTTTTCAATTAATACACAGTCACAAGATTCTATAAAAGATGTTTTCTTCAAAACTGTCATCTGTTCTGTAATCCTTCCACTTTTGCAGAACCAATGGCCTCCACAGATGTGTGTGTCCATGCTGCGTAGCCAAGCAAGGAACTCAATACAAAGACTGGTGCTTAAACAGGAATTCTTATGACCAGTCTTTCTGCCATGCTTCCTATTGTAAGTGGACTTGTACTGGCTCCTCAAGTCCAGGAGTCCATTGATGAAACTGCTGCCAAGCCAAAACTGAAATAATCAGTAGAATAATAGAAACAATGACCTTTTTGTAATATATCAGAGATCTAAATACTATTACTTAATGCTATAACTATCATTATTAATAAAATAACAATATTTGCTTGTCTTGTCAAAAAAAAAAGGGTGTTGTGAAGTATAGATGTGAGCCTTTTGGAATATAAATGGCTGTGTACAATAACAAACATAAACAAAATAGTGTGAAGGACAAGAATAGACTTGCATGCATGTGGATGTTAAAAAGTGTAGGACATCAAAAACCTGCTTATCTCTTACTATAATAGCAGCTTCATTGAATTAGAAAGTCACTATTCATGGTAAGAGAAATTCAGACTGATTCATTTACTCTAGGCTATGAAATGTACAGGCTAACATTAGAAATAGTTGGATATAATATAATACTTGATACAAATGTTGGAATAGAGTAAAATTCGGTTTTCAACAACATAACAAATAGAATAGCAATCTTAGATTAAGGGCATTTGGCAGAAAAATATTCTCTACTTATGAAGCAAAAGATGGCTATTCTGTCAAGAAGACTAGATACTGTATGGACATGCAGAGAATTGGACAGGTGTATAATAATGCCATCAGACCAGTGTTGGATGCTGTTTGTAAAGAAGTTTTATTTAACCCTACTTAGAAGCCACACAATAAAAAATACAAGCTAAGTTACTTTAAGACAAAATTTAGTCACATATCTTCCTGATCTTAAATAAACTATTTCAGCCAGACTCATAAATAACTAGTCTGGCGGGCCAGACCCTTTACCTTCTTTTTTATGGGCAGGGGAAGGGAAAGGGTCTGGAGTCACTAGCATCAACGACTTGTTCCTGAGGAATTTAATTAAAAGTGTCAAAATTGCGTCACATATTCCCCCGCGCATTTTAATATTTCCCGGGAAAGCAGCTGTAACTTGCAGCTCGACCAGCATACCGGGTTGCGATCCGGCTTAGCTATGGAGTTCTGCTTAGGTTGTGGCTCTGATCTTCCATCAGAGACTAGATATGTCCGTAGGCTAGTTGCAGAGAGATCAGATCTCTCAAGACTCCGTTCTGGAGTAGTGTTAGCCTGGCGTAATCTAATGAAGGAAGCATTGGAAGAGAATTCTGGGCCCTCTCTATGTTCACTTTTTCCGGACATAGAAAAACCTGGAAAGATGTGCCAAAGTTGCTACAAGGTGTCAGGTAAGAGTCTCCCATGCTTGAAGGGAAAAAAAAAGAACCGTATAATGACGCATTATAATGACGTCCCATGACGAATGTACCAAGGAATGTGCTAAAACCACCACCCCAAAATCGGGGTGGCTCGAACAAGTCGTTGATGCTAGTGACTCCAGACCCTTTCCCTTCCCCAGCCCATAAAAAAGAAGGTAAAGGGTCTGGCCCGCCAGACTATAAATAACTGTCTCATTATAAATCACGACTCAACTCTACCAGTCCACTTGACAGTGAATACAGTAGCTAGGAATGGTTTCTGAGCTTTTACAAGACTAATAGTACAGCACGTAAGTTGCCCATTCAAAAATGTATGGGAAAAATCGTTGTTCAATTAAAATCGCACGGGAAAAGTGAAATAGTGCCGAACTAATTGAAATACCTCAGTAACTAAGTGGAAACTAGTGAAATACCTCGGTAGTTAAGTGAAATAGTACGGGGAAGTGTGCACGCGTAGAGCAGTTCCAGTAGTAGTTTCTAGTTGGAGACAATGTCCTTCTTTACCACAGAACCTCTGCTAATCCTGAAATAAGGAGATAGTGACTGAACGATACAGTGTAGCTACAATTGCAAAAGACTTTTTAAAAAGCTGACCTACTATTAGCGAGTGATAGCACGGGTAACCTGTGCTATTAGGGGTCAATAGCACTCGTAAAGCAATTTGAAATAACACTCGGCTTCGCCTCGTGCTATTTCAATCGCATTACTCGTGCTATTTATCCCGAATAGCACGGTTACCCATGCTATTACTCATACAAATAGTTGAAGAAAATATTTCTTCCAACACACCATTTTAAAAAGCAATTGTGTAAACTATAAAGTCCTAATATCTGCAAATTGAAATTTTCCTCTAAGCCTGGAAGTTAAAGATGCTTGAGCATGAGTAATGTGTACACTGTTGGAGGCCCCTCAGTAAATTCAATTATGCACAGACTAGACTAAAATAAGATTCAATTATTGAAGTCTGAGGATAAAGATGCTAAAGTTATACAATCATTGTATAGAGTCAGCAAGTGGTTTAAAGCGTATGTAATGTTTAGACTAGTAAAACAGAATAACATAAAGCTGTTTCCATATTTGTTCAATGTATACCTTCCACTAATTGAGATGACTACATTAATACACAATAGAGACCAGTTCAGACAATAAATCTAGCATCTATAAGAGACCAATCCTTACACTAAAATCAACAAAACAAACAAGTTAGTCAAGATGCAGTTACTAAGCTTCAGTGTTGTAATAGCAGTACTCACTGTGGTAAGCAAAGAAATATATATAATTTCACATCAATATATATTTACAATTTGTGATGCTGTGTTAATTCATTAGTTCACCATTGTTTTTCTCCTTTAATTTGTATAATTGTAATATCCAGAAATTTGTAGAGGGTAGACTTGAGTGTGTCCCAAGGGCCTGCACACCCCCAACTACATTTAATTTTGCTAGTTGTCAATGTCAATGCCCCAGCCACCCTGCTACCTGTCCTGGAAGGCAAGTGTACGACATATGGAGATGCCGCTGTGAATGTCCACAACCTACACACTGCCCATGGCCTATGCAGTATGACAATGATGAGTGCAGTTGTAGATGTCCCAAAATACTTAAGTGCTCATCACCAAAAGCTTTCAACACAGAAACATGCCAATGTGATTGCCCAAGAAAAGTGTGCACAGCTCCATATACTTTCAACCCTTCAACATGCCAGTGTCAGTGCCCCAAAGCTGCTGACCAGTGCCATAGCCCACACCAGTTCGACAAGCAAAGCTGCCAGTGCAAGTGTCCACCACCACAAAAACCATGCACCTCGCCATACGTTTTCAATACGAACACCTGCAAATGTGGCTGCCCAAAAACAAAGGCATGCAGATTTCCATTCATCTGGAACCCGTCAACTTGCCATTGTGAGTGCCCTAAACAAGTCACTTGTAAAGATAATCAGATATTCAACCATGCTACTTGCCAGTGCCAATGTCGTAAGAAGATAATTCGATGCCCCAGTCCCTTCCACCACTTCAATCCCAGCACCTGCCAGTGTGGCTGCCAGGTACCTCCCACTATCTGCAAGTTTCCATTTGAGTATGATCCATACAGATGTGATTGTGCTTGTCCACCCAGCACTAGAAAGTGCAAGATGGGATTCCAGTTCAATGAGAAGACGTGTAGGTGTGATTGCGCCAAAGATCCTTGGTGTAAAGAGCATGAGGTTTTCGACAAAGACAGGTGTGCATGCCTGTGTAAGAAGATGTGCCCAGCTATATACACATTGGATCATGAGAACTGCAAGTGTGTATGTAATAAAGTATGCCCATCAGGCTATAAGAAGACAGATGATTGTCAATGTGTGCCTCTAACATGCAAAAATGCCGCAGGAGTTAATGAATGCGCTCAAGCTAGATGTCAACTAGATAACACCAAAAGTTGTTCGTAAGTTGACACTGTATTTAATATCACCAATTGTGGTAAAATCTTCATACAAAATTGACCAGGTCTTTTACATAATTATTTGACAACTGACCGTTTAATATTTGTACTAAGAGTGTGAATATTTCAATTGTAGTTCAACTTATCTTGGTATGCCCTTAGAAAACAAAAGTGGTAAAGTGTGAAAAATAGCTTTCAGCCTAAAACAACTGGAATGATTAAACTTAACTTTACATAGAGATGCTTGAATAGTAAAATCAAGTCACTTAAAAAAGGCCTATACAATACAATTAAACTAAATTAATTTACTCCAAGTAATGTATTGCATTAAGTTTTGCTTTCTTGCTTGCCATGAGCAGCAGGTAAGGTGGTTAAGATTCAAGTGTGCTATACAATAATTTTACCTTAATAAATGATTTTAATCAAGTCTTAGAAGTCGCTTTACGAGCCAATAGACACATGTCCTGACGTAATTGGACACAAAATTAAAATAAATAAATAAAAGCACTAACAAAACTGATCTTAGGAAAATGTTAGTTGAATTGTATATTGAGCGAAAAAATAATAATTCAGCTCAACACACTTTTTGTCTATCATTATCTATATTTCCTAATTAATTCCAAATTCCAACCAATAATTGAGGTTTAGTTAGATATACTATGTTATATGTTAATACTGTACCCATTCTATTACTACCTTTTTTTTTTTTTCTCCCTACAGCTTGGCCAGTGATGGCAGATGTGTGTGTCCCTGCTGTGCTAGCAGACATGCTCACTTCAAGGACTGGTGCTTATACAGGAATTTCTATGACAAATCATTCTGTGACTACAAATTCTGCAAATGGACATGTCCTTCCAACCATTGAAACAACACTTGATCTGTACTAAAACACATCTGTGTTTGATACTTTTACTAAATCTTTTCTTCTAGTTTTGCTTCAATGAAATCATGTTTTCTGTCCATTACTTTATCCAGTTGATATCAAAATAAAGAAAGCTTTAATAACATGCCAAGGCTTGTGGGAGTTACAAAAAAAAAAAGCTTCAAAAAATCACTACACACTTATCTAACTTGTTAATGTTGGGTTTTGGTAAAGTGTCTACAATAGAACCAAACTGTGACAGCCAAGACTGACTAATCTAACTAGGGTATGCTTACATATATGGCAAGTGAGCCAGCCTATACATACAAAGTAAATTTCAATCTGAAAAAACACTACACTATGAAAGTGAGCCCAAAACTAATTCTCTTGACCCAAAAAGGCTACTGCACAATCATTTTTGTTATTTTACCTGAAGTTGGTTTTAGTTTTTATTCTTCCAGTTAAAAATGACATCTTATCATAGTCTTCTAGAAGTAGAAGTATGTAGTGTTGACAATTAATTTTAGGTACCTAGTACAAATTACTTTCATACCTTGATTTTCCCAAAAAATAGCAGCTCCTGCACTATCTCATTATACTACACAATTTAGCTGTTCACTACTTGATGCATCACTAAAGCTCTCAGCAAAACCAAGCCAGTAGCCAGAACTTTGCATAGGAGGTTCGCATTTTGGAAATATGCAAGAAAGCCCCACCTACTTTAGTTTCCTCCGTTTAGTCTTTAAAAAATAACAAACTTTATCAAAGCTAACGCCAAAGCTTTAATTTGTCTTATGTTCTTACTAACTTGGCGAGCGAGCGAAGCAAGCAAGACAACTAGCTTGACGAGTGAGCGAAGCAAGCAAGACACAATCAGGTGTAACACAATTGAAAATCGGGGATAATTGTTAGTTTATATATATATATATATATACTAGTGGTGTGCTTCAACACAAATGTCGAGCGAGCCTGCCTTGTTGGGAAGCATAAAACTATAATATTGTCATATGATGTATCTTACCTGAAAATGATTTTATTCAGAGTGTGATATGGTGAAATATTTCACAACTAGGCCATTTTATTTTCATGAGCCAGAGGTGAGTGAAAATAAAGCCTGGGAGTGAAATATCTAGCCATATCACTCTTCCAGAGTGTAATAAGTGGTTTATTCCACACTAGATATCTGCTGTAGTTAGTACTAGAGGGCAGGTAACTCACACCATGTAAAGTTGGTAGTAGGGGCTCCCCACACCCCCAGCTGATATTTTAGCAGCTGCTCTAACCTGGGTTCAGTAGCTATACAAGAGGAAGGAGTAAAAACCAAAACCAAGAAAATTGACGGACAAGTTTGGCCCCCGTGCTACAAGGGTAATGAGCTTGCTCAGTACAGCTGTGAATATCTTGAGTTGGGTCATGTACCTAAAGATATCACTGTGAAGATATCTAGGGTGGAATAAATAAATATATATATATATTGTGGTAGAATCCCTACCACATTACCAGAACATACCCCAATCACACCCCTGAACACTCCCACATCTGAACACCTTAGATTATTAGCATGAATATTGTATTTATTATTTCTAATTAGCTAACTGATCATTCATATATTCCATTTAACCCTCACTTCCTGTATCACCTAATCACACCACCTCTTGTGCATGCCCAGTGTGGGTTCCTAATATATTGGCCTGCTGAGCATGTGCTCCTTTAGTGTCATTCCATGAGCTTTACATTACACTTAACCCTAAGACATCCTTCTGTTCTGCCTTGGAAAGCAGCAGCTGGTAGTTAAGGGAACCTGTGAAAGGGTTTGTGTATTGTAGCTTGTGACACTCAGGTGGCAGCTACTCTCAGTTGTCTCCCCACTACTTCCACCACATATATATATTTATTTTTTAAGTTTTAGAAAGTCAGCTATAGAGCTTACCTGACTCATGAGACACACAATGTTTGCTAGAGCTAACACTAGCTCTGTCTTCTAACTCTGACCTTTCTATGTCTTCCACTTATGGTACTTCTTCCAACTCCATCCTGCTTCACCACATCCTGACTTGACTGTGAAAACATTTCCCTGATAGCGAATCTAGATAATGCTTGAGAAGGTAGCTTTCCATTCCACTTTATCTCCCTCAAAATCACTGTCATCACCTTACTCTAAGCCAAAAATTGTCATCTTCCACATGCTGAACAATATTAAGAGCAGTAAGCCTAGAAGACATGCCTCCCAAGTGCATGGTAAGACTTTCCAGGGGTGTGATTTTTGGCAACCTCACTGTAAGTTCTATTGTCTGAAGTCTATACAAACTACATACACTCTAAAAAAGAAAAATATTCAGTGCCACTTTCTGCTCAACTCATTACTAATCACGTCATCCTCACTCATCCAAGGTGCCATACTGCTACTATATAGCAAAAGGTTAGCTCTATTTAGGCATTTGAGTAAGTTTATATGTAGCTCAAGTTGTTCAGGATTTTTTTTTTGTGCTTGTGGTGTACTGCAGCATTAAATGTTCACAATGGATTTCACAACTAAAGTACAAGCCAAAAGTCAAAGAAAGTAGAAAGCAATGCACTCACAGCTTAGACTAATGTTCATCCAACCAGAATTTTGGGTGGGTTAAAAAGGATATGCCAGGTGCAGGGATTCTTTAAGCCTTTGAAGGGGGCATTTCACCTCCCTTGAAATGGTTTTTACCCCCTTGAAAATTATTATGACCTTCGGACCTTCATGGCGACATTTGCCAAAATAAAATAATCAATTTCATGGAAATGAAAAGCCCCCAGACATTTTTTTTTAAATGTTGATTTGACCCCTTTCAAGTTTGGTTCCAAAAAAATACCCTGTAGATAGATTATCCACAATATGCTAAACCTAGGAATGCGGCGCTCAACCTCACCCACTCACCCAACAATTCTTATAAACAAACACGATTCTAAGTGCTAGCTAATGTGACTATGCCAAGCTTTCATATGAGGTTTTCACAATGTAGTTTGTATTGATAAGAATATTTATACTAATGCAATCTCAGCAGTGCAAGTGCAAACAACACTTGCCAACTCTAATAATAATAATAATAAGGCCCTTTAGTTAACAATGTTCAACTGTTTGTTTCATGCTCAATGTATGCATGCTGTCTACAAAGCATCTTTTGAAGACAGGTACTCTTTAAACATAATGTAGTTTGATACCAGTTTATCAACCAGGAAATCATTTATTATTAGTTGTGCTAGCTTTAAGTGGCAATGCGCAATTCTGCTTTGAGAAAAAATGCATTAGTTTCTCAAGAAAATTACAAAGACTGTGGCTGATGCCCTAATAGTAGCCCCTTAGCAAAATTAGCACACAGAATCAAGTGGACCGCACACACTGAAGCAAATTAAATGCAAGATCATACAATAAATTGTCAATTGCATGGCCCAACCCAGACACACCCTAATAAAATTTGCCATAAACAAAGTCTGAAGACAACACTAAGTCTTGAATGATGGAAACATCACCATTCATTACTTAAAACTGCTGAATAATGTCATAAGCATTACATACAAATGTTGTTGTTATTTCTAGAATGTTATGATTATAAGGCCCCAAAGTTTTGCCATTAAAACCTATTTGCATGTTCCATTGGACCAGCAAAAGTAGGGTCTAGACATCACAAATTCTCATTTTAGCAGACACACTCTAAGCTACACTACTAGTCAAAGAGCACACCACGGAAACAGGAAGCACTATTAGCTTATAAAATGAATCAGTCTCATTACAAAAAAGCAGATATAGTAAGAGCCTGCTGCTCAGGCTCACTCTAACTAAAGGAAGCTAAGCTAGGAAAGATGTATCCCACAAGTTTCTTGTATTTGTTTCTATTTTCACCTCTTATAGTGGTAAGATTTTAGCACAATAATATATTGTATGCTCAATCATATTATATTTTTAAACTTGGTATTACACAGAGTATAGCAGAAAGCACTTATTACTGTACTCCTGTGCCATGCCCATCGCCAAAATTCTTCAATAAACATACCTGCAGGTGCGAAAAATGTCCTATAACAAGCTGTTCATCGAATGAAGTGTTAGACACAAAGTCTTGTCAATGTCGATGTAAAACCACAACCTGTCCACCTGGACAATACCTGGACCAAAACTGCAAGTGCAGATGCTGGAATAAATGGGGGTGCCTATCTCCCAAGATCTTCAGTGACACAACCTGCAAATGCCAGTGTCCACAGAAACCAAAATCCTGTCCTGGAAACCAAGTATACAGTACAGACAGATGTCGGTGTGAGTGCCTTCAGCAAATGCGACCATACTGCAGATGGCCTAAGGAATTCGATGACGAAGAATGCAAGTGTATATGTAGAAAGATCATGAACTGCCCATCCTCACTAGTATTTGACACCGAATCCTGCAAGTGTGTTTGCCCAAATAAATCCAAGTGCAGTAGTCTATACAAATTCAACCGCGAGACATGCCAATGTGAATGCCCAAAGAAACTCAACTGCATTAAGCCTTACATTTTCAACAGTAACACTTGCCAATGCCAGTGTCCTCAAAACCTCAATTGTACAGCTCCCTTCACCTTCAACCCTTACACATGCAACTGTCAATGTCCTAAGTTTCTTCGATGCCATAGACCCTATTGGTTCAACCCACAGACGTGCCAGTGTGAATGCCCAAGTTCTCCAAAGTGCTCAGCACCTTACGAGTTCAGCCAAAAGACTTGCCGTTGCCAGTGCCCTCATGTTCACACTTGTCCTAAGGCACAATGGTTCAACCCTCAGACCTGCAGGTGTGAGTGTCCTAACCCAGTCCAAAATTGCTCTCAACCTTGGGTATTTCATAGTGACACTTGCAAGTGTGCTTGCCCTGAGACACGCCACTGTTATGGTCCTTATGTGTTTAACAAATACACTTGCCAGTGCCAATGCCCTCAAGAACTCAACTGTACAGCTCCATATGTCTTCAGTCCACATACTTGCAAATGTCAGTGTCCTAAAGTTCTCCACTGTCCTAAGCCTCATTGGTTTAACCCAAAGACTTGCAGTTGTGCCTGTCCTACGACTCTAACATGTACAGCGCCCTACACATTCAACAGCAAGACTTGCCACTGCCAGTGCCCTCAAACCCTCAACTGTTCTGCTCCCTACACCTTCAGCTCCAAGACTTGCAAGTGCCAGTGTCCTGCCTATCTAACTTGTCCAAAGCCACAGTGGTTCAACCCACACACTTGCAGATGTGAGTGTCCAAAACCAACTTCCAACTGTACCCATCCATATACCTTCAACCAGTACACCTGCACATGTGTGTGCCCTAAAACGCTTCAATGTACACATCCCTATGTGTTCAACTCTAGCGCTTGCCAATGCCAGTGCCCTCATGTTCACACTTGTCCTAAGACACAATGGTTCAACCCACAGACCTGCAGGTGTGAGTGTCCTAACCCAGTCCAAAAATGCTCTCAACCTTGGGTATTTCATAGTGACACTTGCAAGTGTGCTTGCCCTGAGACACGCCACTGTTATGGTCCTTATGTGTTTAACAAATACACTTGCCAGTGCCAATGCCCTCAAGAACTCAACTGTACAGCTCCATATGTCTTCAGTCCACATACTTGCAAATGTCAGTGTCCTAAAGTTCTCCACTGTCCTAAGCCTCATTGGTTTAACCCAAAGACTTGCAGTTGTGCCTGTCCTACGACTCTAACATGTACAGCGCCCTACACATTCAACAGCAAGACTTGCCACTGCCAGTGCCCTCAAACCCTCAACTGTTCTGCTCCCTACACCTTCAGCTCCAAGACTTGCAAGTGCCAGTGTCCTGCCTATCTAACTTGTCCAAAGCCACAGTGGTTCAACCCACACACTTGCAGATGTGAATGCCCACCACAAGCTTCCAACTGCTCCCATCCATACACCTTCAATAGATACACCTGCAGCTGCAGATGTCCAAAAATTGTCAAATGTCAAAAGCCATATTGGTTCAATCCATCTACCTGCAAGTGCGAATGCTCTCAACCCGCACATCAATGCCCAGGACCTTGGGTATTCCACCAAGACACATGTCAATGTGCATGTCCCCCCCATACACAGAACTGTCCAAAGCCATACTGGTTCAATCCGAAGACTTGCTCCTGCCAGTGTCCCCCAAGGACACGTTCATGCTTGCCTCCACTGTGGTACAATCCGAGAACATGCCAATGTGAATGCTCTAAAGTCAACTGTAAGGGAAGCTGGAACTTCAATCTCGCCAAATGCCAGTGTGAGTGCCCTAATACCGTCACTCGATGCGAAAGCCCTTTCCACCATTTTGACCCAAGTAAGTGTGAATGCCGCTGCCTGACCTCTCGTCCAGTTTGCAAGCTTCCGTTCGTGTATGATCCATACAGGTGTGACTGTGCATGCCCTAAAAATACCACCACTTGTCCTATGGGATATAAGTTTAATGACAAGACATGCAGCTGTGATTGTGCCAAAGATCCTTGGTGTAAAGAGCATGAGATATTTGACAAAGAAAACTGTGCTTGCATATGTAAGCGGACATGCTCCACAGGATTTACTCTGGATACCAACAAATGCAAGTGTCTATGCACCAAAACATGTCCAAAAGGATACAAAAGGACAGCCAACTGCGACTGTGAGCGTTTAACTTGTGATAATGCTGAAGGAGCTGTGGAGTGTGGCCAAGCAAAATGTAGAGTGGATTCCACAAGAAGTTGCATGTAAGTGTCTAAATAATGTACCTACTATCATATACTAATGGCCTTATAAATCTGTATATTACATACTGAATTCAACCTCATCCTGTATCTTTTGCCTAATGTTAAATACCCTTCTGAACCTCTCCTGACAATGTGACTAGAATAGATCCTTCCCATGCTAATAATCACCACACTGATAATGAAATTACTGTTATTCTCTTGCAGCCTGAGTTATGACAACAGATGTACATGTCCCTGCTGCGTCTCCAAACTAGGGATACGATTCAAAGACTGGTGTCAAGATAGAAATGTCTATGGGGAACAAAAATGTCCTGCTGACTTCTGCAAATGGACCTGCCCAGATGAACCTGACATAGGCTCAGGATATACTGGCTCAGGCAGTGGTTTACATATTTATTAAGAAATCTTAACACCACCATCATTATTATTTCAGTAGACACACGTGTATCTTTATATCGTTCACTTCATTGAACTCTCAAAGTATTTATATATATCCAATCTTCAGCCTTACATTCTGCTTTTTCATTTTAAATTAGTGAAATCTATAGCACTCTCACTGCCAAATAAAACTAGGTTATTAATCTTATGAATTACTTATAATATGTAACTACAAAAAAAATTCTTTTTACTAATATGCTCCAAATGAAAGAGCAGTAGAAGGCAGTGCTTCGTTTGAACCTGAGCTTCCTAAGAAATATGCACTACACTGAAAACATTAGTGTTAGTCAACACTAGTGCTGGCACATGTGCTAGAATAAATCCTTCATGTCAAAGTGGTGAAGATAGAAGTATGGATCATCAATTTTACAATTGTGATGTGAGCTCATAGTAGAGCAGTTCACCTCAAGAGTTACCTTTTCCATAGTTATTATTATTACTATTATTATTATTATTGTTGCTGTTGTTGTTGTCCAATGGTATTGTAAGTGACATGCGGCCAAGTAATTCTTACTGTATTTGCCATTGGTGGATATTTCATTTCTTGTATATACCCTACCAATTGATATTTTTGGTAATAAGACCAAGTAAATATCTGATGTTAATTGTATTCATCTTACTCTTCCATACATTGGCAGAAGTACAACTTTCATTTATTCCTTTATTTTTTATATTGCTATTATTAATTCATTATCATAGCTTATTGGCATATAAAGGATATTTTGGCTAAGGATTAAAGGTGAGGTACCAAACTGAATAACAGCAATGCCATAACAATTATGTCTACTATGCAGTTTACAGTTGGTACCAGTAACCCACACAAAATTTTCTTCTCAGAGAGAAGGAAGTCCTATGTACACTCAAGTATGCTGTTGGTGTGCTTATACACATGTGAGTCTATTAAATTATTCAGAATACCTTTTTGCTGGTTTGAGCCAGCATTTACAGTTGGTACCAGTAACCCACACAAAAATTCCTTTTCAGAGAGGAGGAAGTCCTATGTACACTCAAGTATGCTGTTGAGTGTGTGCTTATACACATGTGTGTGTGTGTGTTGTTGTTGTTGTTTTTTAATATTCAGAATACCTTTTTGCTGGTTTGAGTCAGCATAAAACCTTTGGTTGATAGCCAATGGTTGCCATGGAGATGGTATACTCTACAAATTATACCACAGAAAAATACAGTGAACATTAGGAGTTGGATATTTCCAACACATTACCTGGCGCATGAAATACCGAGACAAAACGACGCAAGGTCTATTAAAGTGTGCCATAACTGTCGTTGTCAAGCAGAGTGGCAAACTTGGGGTTAAAGTGCACAATTGAAAGCTCCACCTCAATTACGCGCGTGAGTCTACTAAGGGTCGTCAATTACCACGTGCTTTTTCTTTGGCAAAAATGGCGGAGCAGGTAATGGTAGTGTTTTCTTTTCCTGACCGTTAATAATTCCAGTCATTCATTTGTACTGTTGCAGAACGAAAGAGCCTTCCAAAAACAAAGACTCACTTTTCTTAACAGCAAGGCTGTGCTGACTGGTGGGTCAAAGAAGACAAAAAATATTCGCTTCACCAGAAATGTAGGTCTTGGTTTCAAGACTCCCAGAGAGGTAAGCTGAGATACTGTTACATTATTTTTGAGAAATATGGTGTGGAATTTTGCAGGCTGTAGAAGGCACTTACATTGATAAGAAGTGCCCCTTTACTGGTAATGTAAGTATCCGTGGTCGCATTTTGACTGGTATCGTGAAGAGCAAGAAGATGAAGAGAACTATAGTTATCAGAAGAGATTATCTTCACTATATTAAGAAGTATAACAGATTTGAGAAGAGGCACAAAAACATCTCTGTTCACTGTTCACCCTGCTTCAGGTGAGACATGAGAACGCCGACTCTCAAAATTTTTAATGTGGGCGTAGAAGTAAGTAGGTAAACAATACAAGCCGTACGAGATACACATTGTGTCACTGCAGGTCTTGTGTGAAATTGAATTTGTTACCTTGCATGTTTTGGTAGTACTCCACCACAGACTTGCTTTTCTTTGAATGCTCATAACAGCTTCCAACATATCATGTTTTGTTGTTGTTGTTTTTCATCAAGTGTCCATGTAGAGTGACCATACGCATGAATTACCTCTGATAGATTCTTGTTTATCTGTTTGTTTGTTTTTCGTTTATTTTTTCCCTATCCCTCGTAATAGTGAATTGAACCAAGAATTGGACGTCTGCTATATTAGTAATAGGTTTGCAGGGTATTTTTTAGAACCAAATTTGAGAGAAGTTCAATCAACATTTTTGAATTTTAAGGCTTCATTTCAAAGAAATGTTATGGCAAATGTCACTATGAATGTCATAATTTTTTGGGGGATCTAGCCCATCTTCAGGGGACAAGAAAAAAAGAGCCTTAAAACCACTGGAGTGTAAAGTGTTGTGGGTGGGAGAGAGAAATTGGTATTCAGTCGTAGTTAAAGTTTGTGGTAACGTTTGTCAGTTTTGGCGAATTTGATTCTATTCCATGTGATATGGAACAGGAGTTGATGTAGTGTCGTTAGTGTTGCATCCATGGGTTGTGTTGTGATGCCGCCTTATCGTGCATGATCTTATGGATAAAGTGGTGAATAAAGCCTCACGCTTGAATTTTACCAAAGTATTAAGGGTGGCTGCACACCTCCTATGCAATTTTTTGTTGATGGTTGCTATACATGATTACTACTATTGTATACTGTCGGGGCTTCTCCACTACAACACAAGGACAGTACCTGTCGAAGGCGCCGCTCACTTATTTTAGAGCGAATCTGGAAGAAATATCGGGGCCTGGTTATTAAACTTTGTAGCACTTTTTTGGAGTGGTGCAGTATATATTTTTTTTAAGGCTTATGTGTAAAAAAAATTGTCGCTCATTATTAGATTCCAAGAAAAACTGATACAAAATTTGGAACTTTAATTCCACTCGCAATGCTTAAGAAATAGCCCCTCCCCCATGTCTCGTACTCCTTGTACATGAGCAATTTTTTTTATTGGTTTGTATTAGTTCTAAAAAAAGCCTACCTATATCAAGAGTGAACAAACATCAATATAACAATAACAAGATAGTCAGAAGAGAGAGCAGTTTCTTGGAGATAGTCCGAGGTGAAGGCATTAGGTCTGCGCAGCTTGGAACGTCTTCACTCCTCAGAAATCGAGCCTGCTGGATCCATCCGCTTGAGTTCAGGTGCGCAGAGCCTGGAGAACGACTACAGGAGGAGAGGCAGCCTGGTGCACCTTGCCACATGAGTTCAGATGACGTATGGAGAGTTGCTGTAAACGGCTACAAGACAACAAGAAGCTAAACCAAAACACCACTAATTCGCAAAGTATACTTCTGCTACTACTGCGCGATTGTTTCTGCTCACGTATTAACGAATAGTGGGATATTGGCGGGGAATAAATTAATGTCTGGATCTACAGGCGTTGCTATGTGCGGCCACCCTTAATCTATGCATCTCCTAGTGTTCTTCTACTATGATGGGTTGCTTAACTCTTTGGTTTCTCATATTCTATCTTTATCCAGGCTACTGTAGGTAGAGTTTGTTATGTTTTGTTGTGTATAGATACATTGCCTGGCATTAATAATAGTGCCGAGTTGGCACCGATCAAGTTGTGAGTTTGTCAAGGAGGACCGTTTTGTTCCATCGTGTTTGTAGCAGCATGGTTCTATCATCTCACAAAATAGGTTCATGCAGCTTCAGAATACCTTCCCCATTTAAATTTTTTTTTATTCCTAACAAACACAGGTTTCATACAGAGGTATGTAGATTTGTTGTTAACCCTGACATCCAAGCAGTTACTATAATGCTCAATACAAGAGGAGACTTTGCTATTCATCTATTCTGTTTTGGCACCCTGGGATCCCCCCCCCCCCACCCCCCCCCCCGCCCCCCCCAATTTAAATTATATTGTATACAGTAGTATGTTTATGTTTGATT
>WLWI01001988.1_pt1 | contig 17677 bp, 17 predicted proteins | sample 6701501 | NCBI WGS metagenome assembly WLWI01 (sample SAMN12718690, study PRJNA515312) | sponge metagenome | isolation source: marine sponge | host: Mycale hentscheli | place: New Zealand: South Island, Marlborough, Capsize Point | collected 2014-11-01
CTAAAGTGTATGAAGGGCTGGTGGCCCAGAGTGAGTACTGGGTAGGCAGCCCAGAGTGGGTACGGGGCAGGTGGCCTAAAGTGTATGAAGGGCTGGTGGCCCAGAGTGAGTACTGGGTAGGCAGCCCAGAGTGGGTACGGGGCAGGTGGCCTAAAGTGTATGAAGGGCTGGTGGCCCAGAGTGAGTACTGGGTAGGCAGCCCGGGGTAGGTGGCCCAGAGTGGATATGGGGCAGGTGGCCCAGAGTGAGTACGGAACAGAGGGGGTACGGGGCGGACGAAGTTAGGCAAATCGGCCTAGACACGGTGGGCAGTCCCACAGAAAGGACAACTCCAGCATCAGTGGAACGTGAGACCACCAGTGTAGGAAAGCCCAAGTCTGCCGTGAGTCCGTTCATTTTGAGCGAGGCACTCCCAGTGGTTCCTGCAAAACTGGTGAAAAAGATTGTACGAGGGGAGTTTGTCGATATGGCGGAGTTGCTGTGGGACAACATGGAGGCGGAGCGGAGGAGAGCAAATGGTGAAGGAAAATCAACCCTCCCACGCAGACGAGAGGTCCCGGACATCCTGAGCTGGCTCCAGTGTTTTTCTATGTATGCGGCAGTGGTTGGAGTCCAATACCCTGAGAAAATGAAAGACCTGCTGGCGTATCAGGCACTAATCATTGCCGAACACAGGCGCTGTGGCGGGAGAGGATGGCTCCTGTACGACACAGCGTTTCGGCAGCAGATTACGGACATCCGGAATGCAGATTTCTCCCGCCTGAATCAGTCCCTCTATCTTACCACATTTGTGGCATATGGGGGCAAGGGCCGGAGCTGTAGCCGGTGCTTGATGTCAGACCACACTCAAGAGGAGTGTGCGTTGCACCAGTTCCTATCTCAGTCAGCCAACGAAGGTGGAAAGATTGAGTTACGGAAAGAGCCTGGGAAAGTGGAAGAGAGGCCACGGCTGAAAAGGCGGGGAGCTTGTTTTGAGTGGAATGATGGGAATTGCAGGCTGCCATATTGTTGTTTTGAGCATGTCTGCTCAAAGTGTTATGGCAACCATCGTCGAGATGCCTGCCATAGCAGGGCGGAGGAAGGAGAGCGAGGCGGTGGGCACCTACGAGGGCCAGAAAGAAGGAGGCTGTAGAAAAATCTACAACGGACAGCTCCAATTGTCGTGGCTTATTACTGAACATAATGTACTCGTATGACTCGTAATCGTGTTACAAAAAAGAAGAAGAGTAATTAATTAATTTAAAAAAAATATATATATATATAATAATATATAATATAAAAAAATTAAAATAATAATAATAGTAATCATAATAATAATAATCATAATAATAATCATAATAATAAGTAAAACTGTTGGGGGAGAGGAATGGTCTTACGATGAGTCGCACCTAATACTGGAGTGCAGCTGGAATATAGTCCACTCCAATCTGTACATGTGGGGGCGTTATGAGAGAGATAACGGGTGGCAAGTGGGTACAGGGTAGAAGGGTAAGGGGTTAACTAGATATGCTGGTTAATGTGTTACAGGTGGCACTACAGGAGGGTACCCTTATATAGTACATCTGCTGGAGTTTGAGAAAAGGAGACCAGTAAGGATGCAAGTCACACCAATTGAGTGGGGGTGGGTGAACACCATATTAGTGGCAGGTCATATTGGCTACCGCTTGCCTACACTTGCACGGCCTGTAGTCGAAGCCAATTCGAAACCCCTGTGTGATGCCCCTTAGCAGGTACTTCACAAACTCGGCATCTGGGTGCAGCCTCAAGGCCTCCTCCCATTGACCATCCGGGTGTACTGGTACAAGCCTGTACGCTCCTTCTACATCGAATTTCGCCAGTTTGGTCCCTGCTCCCATCTCTAGAATCATCTGAACGGCTTTATCGACTGACGTGTACTTCAGTGGTTGGAGTTCTGACTCAATGCCGTCATTGACACTGCTGCCTCTTGGGTGCGATAGGTCAACAATTAGTCTCCACTTTCCGGGTTGGTGAGGCTTTGGGATCACCCCAAACCTATTGACCTGTAACTGTGGCCCAGACTCACAATTCACCGGAGCCAACTACTCTGCCCAGTACCACCTCCTTGGCCAGACACTCATCCACTACTGTGGGGTTGTCATCAGCTGAGACAGGTGGTTGTTGGGACTGCGGTGGAAAGGGAAGACCTATATCGATACGGTGCTTCCGTTTGGGTTAAGATCAGCACCAAAGATTTTCACTGCAATCACAGATGCCATGCAGTGGATTATGAGGAGAGCAGGGGCGAGGGCAATTGACTATTTGGACGACTTTCTTTTATTTGGTCCACCAGGGTCAGACGAGTGCGACAGGGCCTTGGCAGCAGCGCTGGATATGTGTGGCAGACTAGGAGTGCCAATAGCAAGTCACAAAACAGAGGGGCCGACAGCTGCAATCACTTTCCTGGGGATAGAGCTGGATTGCATCACACTAGTGGCTCGTCTGCCGGAAGAAAAGCTGAAAAGGCTGCGGAGAGAGATCAGAAATTGGGGCACTAGGAAAAGCTGCACAAAGAAGGACCTGTTGTCGCTTATTGGCCAGCTGCAGCACGCGTGCTGTGTGGTGAGACCAGGTAGAACATTCTTGAGGAGAATGATCGAATAGTCCACAGTGGTGAAGGAGAACCACCACCACATCAGACTCAATAGAGGCTTCATGTCAGATCTGCAGTGGTGGGCCCGCTTTTTGACCAAGTGGAATGGGTCTAGTATGAGGTCAAGGGCCAACAGATCGAGATGGGATGTCACCATGACCTCTGATGCATCTGGCTCATGGGGAGCGGGCGCTTACACCTCAAATAGGGACTGGTTTCAACTAAGGTGGCCTCAGTCATGGGGAAGTGTCCACATTACCGTGAAAGAGCTCCTGCCTATTGTGACGGGTGCCGCAATATGGGGCAGGCACTGGGAAGGGAAAACGATACGGTGTAGCTGCGATAATGCGGCGACAGTGGCCATCGTAAACTCAGGACGTAGCAAAGTGGTTAGGGCAATGCACCTGATGCGCAGCCTATTCTTTTTCCAGACCAGCCATGATGTTACACTGTATGCAGAGCACATTCGGGGGGTGGACAATGGAGCTGCAGATGCATTATCACGGGATAACTGTAGTGAATTTTTTATGCAGGTCCCCCGAGCCAGGCAGGAGCCGTCAGTGATCCCACCGGCAATGAGTCAGGCATTACTGGTACAGCAGCCAGACTGGACCTCAGTGAGCTGGACAGACTTGCTGTGAAGGGTCTGGCAGACTCGACATCCAAAGTATACAGTAGTGCACAGAGGAGGTACCGGGAGTTCTGTAGGAGGGCAAATGCACAGCCACTCCCAGCAGCAGAAGGGACATTGTGTACATTTGCATCCTTCCTGGCATCCGAAAATCTTAAGCATAGGTCAATTAAGACTTACCTAGCTGGTGTCCGTCACCTCCATGTCGCGGAGGGAAAGGGTGACCCGTTCGATAGGCCACGGCATCGTTTGGAGTACACCTTGAAGGGAATTAAGAGGTGTGAGGCAGAGGCGGGGCTAAGTAGAAGGGAGAGGCTGCCAATCTCGCCAACGATACTGAGAACAATAAAGACCATGTGGGAGCCAGAGGCGAGTAATCCAGACAAAGCCATGCTATGGGCGGCCTGTTGCTTAGGTTATTTCTGTTTTCTAAGGGCTGGTGAAATGACTGTACCTAATGACTGGGAATTTGACCCATCGGTGCACTTGATGAAGAAAGACCTGGCATTGGATAACCATAGGGAGCCTCAGACGTTGCGGGTACACATAAAACGACGGGAATTGAACCCAGGAACTCTGGCTTTAGCCACCAGTGCTCTAGCCACTAAGCTATGACAACCCATGACTTCCAAGACCCTTCACATAGTGATACTTACCAAACAAATTGCCCACCCTATTCTCCTAATAAAAGGAACTTAGCTGAATCAACACTAACTGGTGTAAAGTTCCACAATCACCTCACAACCCAAACATGCTGACAATGTAATCCAAACCATATTTATGTTGCTAGACAACAACCATACGAGGGAAGAGAGAGTGAGTTCCAGAACTGGATCTGCATACATGCATATATTATCACCTGCAGTTTTTTCCACATCACTCCCAACTTAATAAAACATAAAAAATAAAAAAATTTTAAAAAAAACTGTCAACAATAGAGATGGGCTGACAATCTTTAGGGAAAGATAAGAGACAAGAGTAGGAGGTTCTTTTATGGTTTCCAGTTCAGCCTTACCAGCTGTTTACACCCTCAGTATATCAACCTAGCTGCCCCCCCCCCTCCACCACCCCCCCCCCCCCCCCCCCCCCCCCCCCCCCCCCCCCCCCCACACACACACACTTACCCTCTAATTTTCCTGAAACTAATTTCATTCGGGTCAAGATTCTCCCTAGCTGTGGTAGGGACCCATCGGATCCATCGCTGGCTCTTGATGGGTGTGGCCTGTGCTTTAGTGGGCGTGTTCTTATCGTACGATTCACTAATGCTTAGAGAGTGTGTGTTTTTTGGTGAAGACGAATATGATGATGATGATGATGTTGATGGTGGAGGAGGTGTGTCCACTCCTCCAAGCTTCTGTGCCTGCGCCACTTTGGTTGCCCGATCCGTCGAGAAAAAAAGACACTAGAAAAAAACTGGTCTTCTCACAGGCTCTTCAGCATGAACTACATCACACATGCACAAACAATCAACAACAACAAATACACAACAAACACCAAGCCACTAATTTGTTATAACATAACAGTTCAACTCGAAACTATTAAACTACTGCTGTGGAATCTTCACATGATATATACAAACATTACTCTATAATATGCTGGGACTTTCCCACCAATACTGACACGTGGTATATATTCATTGTTGTGAAAATGTTCACAACAATTGCTAAAAGTAACCAGCAGAACCACCTTGTCCATTGTATTGGATTTAAATGTGAGAACTGATGATTCATGGCATGCCATAAAAGCTTTGTAACAATAAGGTCAAAGGTCAAACACAGCCACACCACTTCACTGAAAAGTAACCTCAACGGAAATAAAAATTGTTTAACTATCTATAATACGTAATAAGTATTTATGTGGTGAAGACACCTCTCAGTAACACCTCGCCCGAGTTACTCTAACATCCAAACAGGACTAACCTTCAGTTGAAGCTTCAGTCTCCGTCTACTCCACACACACAACAACGAAGATCCTCCGAAACGCAACAAAACACAAATGGCGGAAGCACGCACACTAATCCCCCACTCACACTTTTACAGTTTTACAACTTCAGTTTCGGTAAAGGGTTTGTGACGACCACTACCAAGGCGGCTTGAAATCTAAATGTGACTCAGGAGAGCAGGTTTAGGTGGGGATTCTTTATTGCTTATTCTCTTGGACAAGTACAGATGCTGCTCATTTACTCATAATGTCTTATTCACATCATGTATAGGAGGAGCAGCACTCGCTCACTGTATTGATCAAGAGGTTGATAAGTAGTGCCTGTTTCTTCCATTGAAATAAAATGTAACTCTCCTCATCTCTGTCTCTGTAGTTTCCACCCTAGTTGCATGGTCGTGCCAAGCACATTCAGATTCACTGCTCTAGTCCAGCTCTTAATGTGGAGGATGTGCAGTAACTGGTCTTCAGATAATGCCTGATATAAACTTTTTATCTTTTTTTTGCCACAAGAAGTATAAGTTGGGATGTAATGTGATGTTCAAAATTTGTATTTTACTTGAACAAAAACAACAATGGACAACAACAAAAAAAGGAACACACAACAAGACAAAAAAGAAAAGAAAAAAGAACAAACAAGACAAAATAATGCCTCCCTCCCCTCTATGTAGCCATACACATTGGGCCTGGGCAAGTAGAGCATTTGTGAATCAGCATGAGACGAACACTACATTTTATTAAATTATTTGAGCTAGTTTTTTGTTTTTTCTTTTCTATAGTGCTCTCAAAATGTAATTTTAACAAGTTGTTCAGTGGCTGGGTTAGAAGATAGCTAAGCGTCTCGGCATCCCAAATGCACCAGTAAACGAAGCATTAACTCAAATAGGACATGATTGAATGCTTACACAGCTATTTTTCTGTGCACTGAATTGGTTTGTCTGGGTTATTTTCAGGAATCCTCCCTAAAATGCAAATATTTCAAAAACAACAAAATAATAGCAGGTACATGATAAATGAAAACTTTCATAGTGAGAAGGAAACATCAGGAATGTGAACTTACAAACAAAAGCAGTTCTACTTTTTGTCACTAAGTAAAAATAGGATGATGACATGCTGCTACCTCCACCTTGAATAGCTAGCAGCATGTCATCACTCGAATAGCTAGCAGCATGTCATCACTCGAATTGTTAGGAAGCATGTGGGGAGATAGTTAGCATAAATATCAGTCTGAACAGTTGAGCCTTTAAGTGCGGAGGGTTTATTACTAGTGGGGTGTATCAGCATGAATGAAGATGAGAGAGAGAGAAGTAACCTAGATGAGAGAGAGCCTACTATATATATTCCAACAATTTGCACCACATCCTGGATGCTTTGCTTGCTTGACAATTATTATTATTTATTATCAATCATTTGCTGAAATGTAGCAGCGGAATGGTCTTGAGGCAATAAACTTCTTGAATTTTCACTTCCAGTTTGAATTCCATTCTGAGTTGATTTTATTATCATCTAAGTGGCAGGTTTGACCACTTGCAGCTTAGCTGTACATATTACTGAAAGATTCTCATTGATTTGCTATTGTTTGTAATAATGTTTGTCATTTTAATACATCATGTTCAACTGTATAGTTCATAGTAGTTATAGTAGTTATAAGTAATTTCTAATGGTGCTCTCAATTGTGGGTGAGCTGCAAGTTTATGTAAAAAATTTGTTTATTGTAATGTGATGATACTTTACCACATACATACCAATACTTTTTTTTTTACAGTGACGAAGGTTGTGTACTACTCTTCAACACAGCGCAGCATACCACCCTCAGGCGAATGGTATGGTGGAAAGGTTCCATGCATTATTTGAAGACTGTGTTACAATCACCAGTGGAAATTTTTACTCAGAAGATCTCCAATCGTACATAATATGACAATGTTCGCTCTCTAGTGCCCATCCCTACAAGCCATCACGGTAATACAGCTAATTCTGTCCCTCGAAACCTCCAATTTCAAAGTTGTGTTTGTTCGCCGTGGTGCGCATCGCACTCCTTTTCAGCGACCAGACCATACTGTGGCCCATTCAAGGTCATTGAGTCATGCCAAAAGAACTTCAAGGTTGATGTTGGAGGGAAAACTGATTGTCTTGGTGGACAGGCTCAAACCAGCTCACATAGACCCAGACCTTCCAGCTCCAGTTGCCTGGCCAAGGCCGCGGGAATGCCTTAGAAATACTGCTCAATTAGCCCCTCACCGTGCATCGGACTCCATGAGGACATGTTCGGAACGTAAAGTACTGGCTCCACAACATTACATTTCTGTTCTTGGAGGGAGTGGTGGAGCAGAGAGATAAAGATAATGGACACATTACTGAACAATAAATGCAATCATTATCAATGTCAAACATGTGTACATGTAATCCATTAGTTAGCTACATCTCAGCATCGTATATAAGCACTGTGATTGGTAGTCTGTCTTGAATTAGTGAAATTGCTACATTATCCTATTTTTACTTAGTGACAAAAAGTAGAACTGCTTTTGCGGAATGGTCTTGAGGCAATAAACTTCTTGAATTTTTGCATGCAAAATAGTGACTAAACTTGAGCATCATATGTATAAACCCAATGGCTGGATTATTAGTTTGGGGTAGACCACTTTTTTTGACAAAGTAGACACGAACGCTTTCATGGTGTCAATCCATTACTAAAAAAATGGAAGGGGGAAAAAAAAAAAGGAGCAGCTCTGCGAAGAGTGCTCCAAATTAAAACTACAACATAATTTTCTGCTTGTTTTCAGTCATTCAATCATCTTGCAATATTCAGACATTAGACATTCCAGCTTTATGCTGCTATACTCCATGAGACATTCTGCTTGTTATACATGAGACATTCTGTTTGATACAAATCGACAGTTCCATAGCCTGGGACCCCATAGAGTCCCCACACAACATGTGAGCTGAGATACTTATTAAGATGGTACGAAGTAGCTCAGTAGACTATGGGTTAGAACTTTGAACTCTAAATGTGCATATTCATATGAATATTATGTGTATGTATATTCATGACTATTGAAGGTCATTAAGATCCTGGCTTATAAATTCATCTTCAATGTGCTTGCCTGTCTATCAGTGTGCCTGTCTGTCTGTCCGCCTGTCTGTCTGTCCGCCTGTTTGTGTGTCTATCTGTCAGTGTGTCCACCTGTCTGTGTGTCTATCTGTCAGTGTGTCTGTCAGTCTGTCTGTCAGTGTGTCTGTTCACCTGACTGTTTGTCTGTCTTTGCTTACAAAAAGGCTGAAAATTAGGTTCAATTAGAATGACTGGATAGTCCACATAAACACAGGCACACACAAACTTGATATTGCCCAGCATCTTCCTCTTGGCCTGAGCAACCTGCTCCTCCTCTTCAGGTGACAAAGCTCCACCCCCTCCCCTACAGCGAGACTCCAAGTCTGCTGACGTCCGGCGGCAGTTTTGAAACTCCTCCTGACATTTATGAAGGAGTAACTTGCGAAAGTTCCATAAAGACAACAACAATAGTAAACACTACACTACACTGATCCACTCTGCTCTTCCACTGGCTTTACTCTCTCATCTTTACACTTGTGCCTGGCCTTGTCTGCCTCTCTCTTAAAGTACCTCCTACACACATCACACTAAAAAGTACTAACTCCTCGCTCTGTCCTCTTCTGCTGTTTGACGTGCTTCTGTGCTCCTTCACTGTACACCCTGTACCACTCCCCTCTATCCTGTGCCCTCATACCACCTACCTGCTGCGATACCCATATCCTTCTTATCCCTCGCTGTATTGATGAAGAGGTTGATATGTAGTGCCTGTTTCTTCCATTGAAGTAAAATGTAACTCTCCTCATCTCTGTCTCTGTAGTTTCCACCCTGGTTGCATGTTTGTGCCAAGCATGTTCCACTGCTCTAGTCCAGCCTCCAGCTATAAGACTGTGCAGCAGCTGGTCTTCAGATAATGCCTGATATAAACCTTATCTTTTTTTGCCCCAAGAAGTGTAAGTTGGGAGTAAACCCAACTTGTATGAAATTTATTTGTAATGTAATGTGATGTTTAAAATTTGTATTTTACTTGCACAAAATAACAAAACAAACCACAACAACAACAAAAAAAACAACACACGACAAGACATAGAAACAAAAAATGAATAAAGAAACAAAATAACACCTTCCCTCCCCTCTATGTAGCCATATGAACTGGGCCTGGCTAGAGCATCTGTGAATCAGTGTGAGAGAACAATAAATTGTTTAACCAAAATATTTTGCATAGTAGCTAGCCAATTGTTGTTGTTGTTTTCTTTTCTATGGTGCTCTCAAGAAGTAATTTTAATAAGTTGTTCTGTGTGGATTACTAAGCAACATATTTATATATCTTCCTTTTCGTGCTTTAAAATAGCTCTCATTTTGGATTCTATCACTAAACTTAGTCTTCAACATGCAACCAAATCTAAATGGTTTAGAGGCATACAGTCTCAGCATCCCAAATGTACCAGAAAATGAAGCATTAACTCACAAAATATTAACACAATGTAACAAGGACATTAATCTGTTTGATTGGAATGATTATGACTGTCTGTTTAGTCTTCTGTGCACTGGATGGGTTTTTCAGGAATCCTCCCTAAAATGCAAACATTTTGAAGACACATCCAATAATAGCAAATAGCTAAATGATAAATGAAAAATTTTCCCACTCCAATATATACAATACTTATTACACGAGTCAAGTGTGATATGGCAGTGATTACACCCATGTAATATTGTGAGTTATCACAGTTTATGAACATAAAACTATTGTGAAGAAATCTAGCAAACAACAAATATATCATAATAATATGTAATAGTTATAAACCAGGCACGTTCGTTTATATTCTTAGTAGCTAATCGGTTTTAGGATGGAAGTGAGCTGGAAAAGAAAGACTTAAGATGATACTTCTGATATTGATTGATTGTCTCCTCCCTTAAGAAGAAAGATATAGTGAAAGACACTAAGCACATTGAAGTTATTTCTAGAAGAAGAAAAACTCTGGGAGTCTAATGTTATGGGTGTTGAAAATCCAAAAGCACTTCTTAGAGCCTTATTTTATCTAAATGGATGGATTTTTTGTTTTATGAGGGGGGTTGAAAAAATGTATTTAAATGAATTTATTATATACATTAAGTAATAATCATAATTAAATAGATAATAAACTTTATGTAGTACTGCAAGAAATTACTTGAAATCAGTAGCTCACTCGGCTGTCATTCCACATGAATTATTTGTGTCTAATCAGAATAAAGTTATCCTTTATTGAGGCACTTCTTACTGTTCTGTTCCACAGCTCAAACCTTATATAAAGATCTTTTCAAAAGATCAAAAATGGTAAAATCATTTTGCGTTCAACCACTTGTGCATTGGCAACAATTGAAGTAGCTAGCTATAGCTACAGACTGACTAATTTCATTTGTAAAAAAACATTATTACTGCAAACTTACATTCATTAAAGGAAAGAATATTCCATATTGCTCTCATCATTTGGTAGCACGGAATGATAGCTAATAGAAGTAGTAGTAGTAGTATTATTAGTTGTAGCACTATAACAACAACAGTAGTAGCTAATAATATAGTAGTAAGAAATTTTTTTTAGCTATAGCTAGCTACAATTAAAACCTGCCTTCAATGTCAAACTTAAAAAAATAATTTAGGGAATAGTTATATAATTTACAAAGTTATTTGTAACCTGAAAGCTGGAAACTACAAAAATTATATTCATTTTGAGTAGTCTGGTGTGTAATTACTGCTTGCTGCGGTCTCGTAGCTAGACAGTTGAGTAGCAGTCCTTACTGTAGTCTCGTAGTCAATAGAGTAGCTAGTACCTAGCTAGTACCGCCGCTCGCTGCAGTCTCGTAAGTCAATAAAGTAGTGCCACTTACAGCAGTCTCGTATAAGTCAATAGAGTACCTAGTACCGCTTGCTGCAGTCTCGTAGTCTAAGAGCAATCAAACACTACGTAGCCTCCTAACAGAAGCAGCAGATCAAAAATAAGCAGATTGCGGTCATTAACATAAGCATTGCCATAGCTACTACAGGATATACGCTCAGAATCGTATAGCTACACACACACACGGTCAGAATGCTATCTATTGAGTAGTACCGCTTGCTGCAGTCTCCTTGTCAAAGTTTTCAGTTGAGTAGTACCGCTTGTTACAGTCTCATAGTCAATGGAGCACGTCAATGGAGTAGTATCCCTTGCTGCATAGTTCACTTCCAGGCCATTCAAGTTGTACAACAGCAGCCAGTCCTTGCTACAGTCTGTAATAGACCTAAGTGAGCTTCCACGTATACAAATTTTGAAGTGACCTGGGCTATTGCTGTGCTATTCTTCTCAGTAGCTAAACCATTAAGCCGTACTACACTGATTTTAAGTAATCGTAGGTTAGGCCCCTATATCAAACTCACAAGGCAGCATTTTCTTTACGGAGAAATCTGTAGTACACTGACACTGCATTTGAGACGTACTGAAACTAAACGCGAACCTCGCCGGCACCGCGGGCGGCCTCGTGCTCAGCGCAAAAATGGCCGAGTAAAGTGGACCTGTACGCGCGCGAGCGTGGGAAGTCAATAAATACCATTGACCTCGCTTTTCCCACGCTCGACCCAGGTTGGTAGGAGCTTTGCTTTTTTGGTGTAGGTCTTGTCTTAGTATGTTCAGATTCTCCATAGACCGTGGAGGAACGTTTACGGACGTTTATGCGGAATGCCCAGATGGACAGGTTAAGGTCATGAAGCTACTGTCGGAAGACCCAGCAAATTATTCGGATGCCCCCCGGGAGGCCATAAGAAGAATAATGGAAGAGGTGGGCATTAAAAATCATCTTAGTTGCAGATTATGCATGATAAAGGATTGAAACTGCATACTAGCCAAAACTAGTAGCCTTATTTTTTAAGTAAAGTGATGACAAGCTGGGCAACATTTGGCTAAGCTTTCTGTGAAGATATATAGCAACAGTACCAGTAGTACTTTTTATATTTAGTATTTGAGAGTTTCCATTTCCCGTGATGAACTCATTGACTCATCCATGATTGAGTGGATACGTATGGGCACCACTGTCGCCACCAACGCCCTCTTGGAGAGGAAAGGTGAACACATGGCTCTTTTGATTACTCGAGGATTTAAAGACCTTCTACATATCGGCAACCAGTCACGACCCAAAATATTTGACTTGGTAAGATTAGAGAGATAGATAGAGATATCAGACACACTATTATATAGAATGTACATAAGCATATAGAATGTAACCACTCTAAATAATCCTCATGAATATATCATTTGTATTTGAAGAGCTAGAAATTTGCATTCTTTAGTTTTGATTATGGCTAGCTTTTTTAAATGTAGAGGTCATGTTTATAATTGAATGCAATTCTCTGTACTCGAAATCTGTGACTTCGTTTACCACATTCTGACTCCTAGGTCTGGGTATAAAATGAAGAGAGCCTGGAATGCCCTTTGACCTCTAGCTCCTTTTTATTCAAAAGAGTAGCTGCTTAAATAGAGCCATCCAAAATAGCTCACTATTCTATTCAATTCGATCCATACCACACTTAAAACAGGTAACCCCCCCCCCCCCCTCCCTTCCCTGAACACAAACAGCTCTATATAATCATATTCACAACTGATATAGTAAAATATAATGAAGTCTGGCTCACTGTCACTGTCATTGTGTTGAACGACTGGTAGCTATGTATATGCAAGTAAAGTGATGACAATACTGGCTGGCAGTACTTTGACGGCAGTACTTTGACGGTATGCTGTGCAGTTGAATTTAGCTGCTGCATCAATGGCGAACAGTACTCTTTTAAGTCAGTCCGCCATTGCCTACGGGTTTTTTTTGTTTTTTTTGTTCCTTTCTTTCTGTTGAGGTGCTCATAACTTATTTCTTATATATGTGACATTGTTTTGCGCACTAAGTTACTGTAAGGCATCCTAAAATTGTCTCGGGAGAAATTCAAGACAATAATGGCAGCCCATATTTTCCACTAGTTGCGAAATGTCGATCTGAACCTGACTACATCCCTTACGTGAACTCCTAGTTTAAATAAAACTACATTTGATTGTTCAAGATGAGGGAGCATAAAGTATTCTATTACTCAATTTATTCTTATTCTTATTTCATTTTCAAAATACTTTGTTGTAGAAGTTACATTGCTGAATGTACGATATTCTCTAACACCTACCAGTGCATTAAAACCTACCGTAATTATCATTCTATATAGTAAATGCTTTTTTATCAACTTTTGCATTAGTCACAATGGAATGTAACGTTTGACTCATGACTTAAGAATGAATCAATTAAATTACACTAAATTTCTGTTGTTTTTTTTGTGACTAAAATAACAAACATCTGCCTTCATTGAAAATAACTGCTAGTCCCCACCTGTCAATTCTGGAGCCTCATTACCACTTCATTCCTAGGACTCCACCTCTTTTCTAACAACTCTCCTCCATTTGTGTATAAACTCCACCTTCTCCCTCAGAATAATTACCAATCTAAGTTGGTGATTTTTAGGCTCTACCAGGCCCCGCCCTTGCTTTAGAATAATTATCTGTTTCTTTGATAGCATCTTATACTCCATCTGCCCACCTTTGAATAACTGGCTGATTCAGCTATCATCATAATCATCATCATAATCATAATCATAATCATCATCATCATCATTAATATACTTAAAGCAATGGAAACTATAATTCAATAATAAACGGAGAAGTAGCTCCTTATATTTTGCATACTCTACAGTGTTTTAAGATGCAGGAGGTGCTAAGGTTCTGTCTACTTATCTGATGAGGAGCTGACACATAACGTATTGGAAATTTCTCTCTCTATTTATTTTACTTTATGTAGTTTTAAGTTGTTTTGGAACTTGTGAAGATTGGATATGTCAATCTTTTGCACATTTTCAAACAATCCTGTAATAATCTTAAAAATGTATAGTGTCTCCGTTCAGGGTTTCATACAGAGGTAGGGGCGCCCTAGGTTCCCCCCCCCCCCCCCAGAATTTCATGAAATAAATTAGTACTTAATGGTATTTTGTGGTTATGATTTATAATGGTATTCTGTGATTTTGTTGTTTGTATATATCTAATATTTGGTGAAAGTTCACTTCAGTTAATTGAGATCCTTTGATTGCAATATGCATTAGTCTTCCAAGATTGATGTCACTAATTCTAGACCTGAGACGATTTTTAACCAAATGGGTGTGGTTTCAACAAATGTGGGTGTGGTCAAACAAACGTGTGCCCCCCCCCCCCCTCCTTCCTAAACTCACCCCCACCCCCAGAAAAAATCCTGTATGAAACCCTGCCCTTGGTTGTACTGTAGTATCTTTGTATTCTGGCTTTTAACCTTCGCCATGCATGCGAGAAAGAGTTATACATAATAGTCATCCTGTCTGTCTGTCATGCTCTGATTTTGGAGATTACGGACATTTAGCCATTGAATTAGGTATGAACTTATTCAGAATTTTAGTACTTTTATTGTGCTACTTTTTTTTTTAATTTCGAGCCAATTTTAGAGAAAGAGAAACATTCAGCTTTGCATAGGTCTATATAGCCTTTGTAGTATTGCCCCTATCGTCACATTGTAATCATGTGAGCATATAATTCCAGCTGCCCACTGTGATTAGTTTTTTGCAGAGTAGTTTATACCGGGTGCTGAAATTGGAGTTTCACATTCAAACTACCAATGGATGCCCCTGCTGGAAGGAACAAGACACAGACATTTTCCCTCTGTTGATAATGGGTTGATGGCTGCAAAGGAGAGAGAGAGAGAGAGACTTCTCCTTAGGAAATAGTTGATAGAAGCTGTTTCTACAGGATGTGGGTTGCAATGCTTTCAGTTAAACCAAACATAAATATCGTTTTTGTGTGTATTGTTGGTTTTTGTTTGTTCATTTTTATATAATTTTTTACTCAATATTTGTTGTGCATACACAGTTATCCATTAACCTAACATTCCTTCCATCTAACTATCATAAGAAACCTCAATTGTGGTAAAGGAGGGCTTTAGCGAGGGCTATTAATGCCGTATGTTTATTTTTCTCCAACTTTTACATTTGTCCATTGGTACGTTTTGAATTTCTCTTGGCATTGCTAAAATTGACATACCCTAAATTTTACCTGTGAGTAAACTAGCGAGTTCTAATAGCACATATTTTACTAAACGTTTAATATTTGCCGGTAAAAATGTTAATGACATGTCTCCTCAGGAAATGTCAATGCCGGAGGTACTCTATGAAGAGGTTCTTGAAGTAGAAGAAAGAGTGGTACTGAAGCAGGATGAGTGTCAGCTGAATTTGCCGGAACCGTTGGTGCAGGGAATGACCGGTGAAAAAGTCTGTAAAATTTACTTCTGTCACTGCAGTAATATAATTATAATAATTATTGTTACCGCTTTCTTTTTTAGCTCCATGTTTGGAGAAGATTTGACAAAGACACACTTACCCGTTCTCTGCAGGCAATTCTTGCTAAGGGCATTCGTAGCCTAGCAGTGGTCCTCATGCATTCGTACACGTAATTTGGAAATCAATAATTCAACTACATATGTGCAGTGTAGTTATCATAGTGACTGTGCAGGTTTCCTCAGCACGAAGAAGAAGTCGGCAAACTGGCTCGAGAAATGGGGTTCACCCAGGTTTCTCTGTCTTCCAGTGTGATGCCCATGGTGAAGATAGTCCCCCGTGGTTATACTGGTACGTAGCTATTGTATTCGATGCTTCACTAAGTGATCACCAAGTCCACGCCATTTTAAAGCCTAATTAGCTGTCTTGTGTGGCAATTGGTACACATTATTTTCCACAATTATTTTATGCCATGCTATCTGCTTCCCCCTCTTCCTCTTTATCTCTGTATGTATATGTGTGTGTGTGTGCGCGTGCGTGTGTGGTGTGTGTTGTCTTCAGCTTGTGCTGATGGCTACCTTACTCCGTGCATTCAAAGATATGTGACAGGATTTGCTGCTGGATTTAAAGACCCAGTAAGTTTTTCTTCTCTATATTTTATTTCATTTTATTTATTTATTTATTGTTTCATAATAATAAGGGAGAGTGTTGAAATTGTTACTGCCCCAAAAGTATCTATTACTACACAGAACACATCAGATTTTTGTATTGAAAACTGGCTTCAAAAATGAGGCTAGAAGTTTGCCAATTTCAAACTTCCAAATTTTAATTAAAAAATTGCTTCCTGTTCTGGGCGTGGTCAGTATGGTGTCACCTAGGGAGCAGCTGACTTTTGAGATGCTGGTTAGTATTGTGGTTATGTGCATCTGTATCTGCAAAAGGATGTTCAGAGTACCTAGCCATGGAGGTAGGCTCTTTGACTTCCTTTAGGGAAGTAAAAAGTACCAGAGACAATTCGTTTAGCACTCAGTTGTCTGTAGCGACTGCTTCACTGAAGACAGCTTCAGTTTGACACAGTATAGGTTTTAAAAGAAAGCCTTAGAAGACTTACCATAGAAGAATTTTCAGATTATTCTGAAGTATGTGCACCCAAAAAGAAGGGATTGGGAGGAAGAATGCTGCCCATTATTAATTTTTCAAGAAACCAAGAAATGTTACAACAAACAGACCTTGTTTTGGCTGAGCATCAGTCTGAATCTATTCTATTGACACGTTCAGAAGCATGCTCCCAAATTGGTCACTGTGTTCAGACCATGTCGTGCGAAAAAAAAAAGAGGGATGGGTCCAAGCTAAACCAAGCTGCAAGGATGTTAAATTCCAACTTCTAAAATAGTATGGTAAAATGTATACTCAAATTAGAGTAAAACTTATTGCGCATTCCACTGGTGAGTCCTTTGCTAATTTTCCATGCATATGCAAAGCCATACAGATGCTTGTTGCTATCACTGCTGCTACTAACCTTCAAGTTCTAGCAAGTAAGACTCTACTGTCCCTTTAGCTGCACTATCTATAGATGGTATTTCAATTTAAAAAGCCATCCCAAACACATAAAATAGGTAAAGTCCTAGCCTTTGTTTTGAAGCCAGTGTTCAACATAAAATACAAGGAAAAAAATCTGGTGTGTTTGTGCAGTAATAGTAACATTTCAGGGACAGTAAAAAAAAAAAAGGAAGTATTTTTATGCCCTTCCATATAATTAGCTGTACTCTACGAGTAGTCTAGTTAGAGCTCACTGTTACTATGTATGCACATTAAATGACACATTGATTGTGATGTGTGCTTACCTGGTAATTGAGGCTCCACTGTGGACTTTTGGACAGCTGAAAGATAATGGGACAACTACATCCAAAAATATTAGGGAAGTTGCCAATTTTTTTTTTTTTTTTTTCCACTTAAGGGTGCCCGCACATAGCAACGCGCACCGCCTGTAGATCCGTACATTAATTTATTCCCCGCCAATACCCCACCATTCGATAATACGCGAGCAGAAACAATCGCGCAGTAGTAGCAGAAGTATACTTTGCGAAGTTGTGGTGTTTTAGTTTAGCTTCTTGTTGTCTCATA
>WLWI01001989.1_pt1 | contig 17677 bp, 20 predicted proteins | sample 6701501 | NCBI WGS metagenome assembly WLWI01 (sample SAMN12718690, study PRJNA515312) | sponge metagenome | isolation source: marine sponge | host: Mycale hentscheli | place: New Zealand: South Island, Marlborough, Capsize Point | collected 2014-11-01
TTCGTCAAATTAATAACCCTGGTCAGCAGCCTAGATATTATGCTAATGTTGCGATTGGAGCTTATCTCAAGCCATCAAGAGTAGATCCTAAGTTTCAATGCATTGTAGTAGTAAAAAGTTCAGAGATTAATGATGTTCCACCTCCATTTTTGAACAGGTTTGAAAAGTATTACATATCTCACAACAGTATTCTTCAAATAGCAAAGAAAACATTACCTCCATGTGTAGCTGCAATTGTCAGTTCAGCAAGGGAACAGGTATACTATTCATTTTGAAAGTTTTCTTTAAATAATTGATTCTTTAAATAATAGATTCAATAGTTAAATGAATGTAATAATTTTAATACTTTAAAAATTATGTTGTGGGTTAAAAAATAATTGAAAGTTTAATTTTATGATGTATTGTTTTTTAAGGCATTTCACTTCATAAAAAATGTTTGTGTCAGCGAAAGTTTGTATGGCATGACAAATGAGATGGATTATAAGAAGAAAGAAGGTAATGTCGAAAACGTCAATCAAACACTTGATTCTTTGGTAATCTATTTTCTTCCAAATTTGAATCATAAATATTTATTAATTGGAAGAGGAATTTTAGTTGAAAAATCAGATAATCTTTGTACTTTCATGCTGAAAAAGATAATAGAAATTTTACAGTCTAATGGAGGATTTTTTATAAAGGTAATTCAATTGAATCTCGGTATCTTATGGTGAATACATTTACATGTATTTTAAGTACAACATAACAAAACAGTCTTTCTGCTGTGAGTTGACTATTTAAAAAAAATCTCGCTCTCCTCTTCTTACTTTTTTGTTTTGGTTTTTATTGCAAACAACAATTAAAAAGATTGTAAATGTTACTCAGCAGCTGAAATGTTTTCGTAGTATGCATTTATTACGAAAATTGCATTGCTATGACTTTTTTAGGTCCTCATAACTATAGAATAGCAGCATCACGTTGTTATTAAATATGTATAGATATTTTTTCAGTATTTAATAAATTGTTTTAAAATATGTACCTAGAAAAATATATTAAATAAAATTGTAATTATTAATTATGTAATTATACATTACTTCGTTAATGTTAAAATGTTTTCTTTGTGTGTATAGTATGATAAGAAAGAAATCGAAATATGTGCAAATAGTATTTATAAAATCATTACTTCGGATACTGATTTAGATAATACTTATCAGAGTTTAGATCATGAAGGTGCAATGGAATGTATTATACATACAATGAATTCAGTTTTTTCTCTTCACAAAGAAAAACATAAAAGTCCAATAATTTTTTCTAACACAGACAGCTTAATCATTACCATGATTGAGCAAATTCTGATTCATTACTTGAAAAAAAAATTGATGCAAGTAATGACAACGGAAGCAGTTGTTCTGAACAAAAATAATATATCAAGTTATTGTCATGAATATTACTTTCAATGTCAGCACCACTTCAGTTTAAAAAATTTAATAACTCAGTACTATGAAAGGTTTACAACAAATACTATGTAAGTGTTCATATATTGAGTTCTTGTCTGGTGTTTTATTTCAATCATACTTAGAATGAGTAAGAAAAGGATTCAAATATGTTATATTTTTATTATACGTGATTAATGAGAAGGGTTTACACACAAAATTCATGTACTATTATTAGTGTACACATTGTACTAATGCCATATATATTATGAAAATTAACCTAGGAATGTCACGCTCATAATGTAAGGGGGACAATATTATACATTACTTCATTAAATATTTATGTATGTATATATATATGGAGTAGCAAAGAGAGTATGATAAATATAATAATATTTATGAAAATTAACCCCCCAGAAATGTCACGCTCATAAGGCTTACTAATATGGGCATTATGTTTGTGTAATATTCACTTAGTAAATACATAAATACAGAATTTTTTTTCATTATTGTTGTACATTGTCATTACTCATTTACTTATTTTGTTATTATCCAGGAATAATCCCAATAAGATTATTATATATTCAAGGTCATCTTCATATATACACTCTCTACCAAGTCACTACACTGGTTTCCCCTTGGGTTCTTCGGAACATTGTGATGAGAAGCTAAATAGTGTACTACATCAAATTTTTGAAAACACAAGTACAATTATAGTTCAAAAACTATCCAACGTGAGCTCACAAAGTTCAATGGAGCACTTGTTGGATAATTTTGTCCAGTCTGAAAATCATGACATTCTGTTAATTGTGGCTAATATGCGTAACATCTCAAAAAATATTATTAACCATGTACGAATAATGATTGAAGAAGCGGAGTGCCGCACACAGATCGAAAATTATCAAAATTTAAAGATGTTCGTTTTTTTACTTCATTTTCCTCCATCAATGTTTTATAGCCATTGCTATCCAACTATTTTCTTACGTGGCTGGGATCATATCTATCTGGATAATATTACACAAAGTTATTTTATTGGAGATATCAATATCAAATTTTGGATTGATGTATCATTTTCTTATATTTCAGATATAGAATTCATTCATGAAACTGCAACATACCTTCTTTCCTCTCGAAGTAAATTGCTTACAGCCATTTCAGCTCAATTGCATTATGGAAGTAGGCCGGGCAAGCATTTTAATTCTTCTATGACTACAGTGCAACGTCAATTAGCACTAAATAAATTAGTGCGGAGCCTTCAGATTGGACAATATCTTTGTAAAATATTTTGTAGATACTGGAATCCGAATATTATGCTTGATTATCTCCAAAATGCTGCTTTAGATGCTAGAAAGAGAGAATCAACACTAAGTATAACCGAGTCCATTCAAATACAATTTTACAAACTGTTCACTAATTTTTGTATATATATGCTGAATAAGGCAAATGAAAATTATAATTTGGATATAATATATGTGGAAGTAGACCAATCCACACCAGTACAGGATCTTTTTCTTAACATTTTTAAATTTTTACCTACTCCTAGCTTGGATGATCTTTGTTGTCCAACGGCAAGTGCATATCTTCCTTTATCATCCTGGAAAAAATATGAATTTCCATTTTTTTTAATAGTTTGTTCTTCTTTAGAACAAAGAATTGAGGCATATCTAGAAAGATTAAGTGAAAAAGAGGTACGAGATGACTCTGTTAGTACTCCATTAGTACAGCAACATGAAATTACATCTAAAAAAATATTTCAAACTGCAGCATCTGCAATAGAGAGTGATTTGCAACATTTAATGCAGGTTAGAACATAATTTTTATGAATTATTATATGTGTACATACATATTCATTTTTGTACAGGAAAAAACAATGCTAGGAATTGTGTTAAAAAAAATGGAGGATAATGAAAAATTATGGGAATTGTTTTTTCGTGATTTTATAACCTTAAAATTTCATTTGAACCCCGAATACTCTTGTACGGATATTAATCAAGAAGATGTCACTTATCATTTTATTTACCAGTGTTTTAAATTTATTAAACAGTATAAACTAACTCAAAAAATTGCATACTTGTATTGTCATCATCATGAATTTCAGCTTCAGATATCTAGAATGGCAACTCTGCTAAAACCGCTCAGTAATATTCAAAAGGTAATTAATTATTTCACTGCATAAGCACATTCTATACCAAATCATTTTACATAATGACTCTAGTGTCATTTGTACTGTATTTGCCATGATCTAGTTGAGATTTATTTGTCTACTGTATTAATGTGTCTCAGCTTACTGTTGACTCCAGTATTGTAGAAAGTAGTATATCTCCTCCAGAATTCGATGAGAAACTAGTAACCACTGCTTGTGACAATGCAAAATTATATGGAAATTCTGACTCACAATCAAATGATATTGTGACGGTGATGTTTGAAGCTCTACTGCATAGTACAAAATCAAAATTTTCTGATATGGAAAATTGGTTCAATTCTGTTTGGTAAGTTCACCTTTCAACAGGCTCTTTTTTTATTAACGTATTCTAAATTAAGCTCTGTTACATAAGCCACAAAATGGACTTTACATAGAACTAATGGTTTTGGTTTTGTTGAAAACCAATTTTACATTGACTAAGGTCAATTTGTCATAACTGAATTCAAAATTTATTAATTTTATGCTGCTCAATTATTGTAATATTTTTTCAAAATTTTTTAAAGAATCATTAGCAATGTAGTAACTTTTATAGATTAAAACACTTAAAAATTTTCTGGTAATTAGCGTATGTCATGTACTATTTCTGATTTCTGGAGTTCTTGTTTGGCTAGTTATAATCTTTTATTTGATAACATTATATCATTTTATTTCAGTACCATTATGGCACATCCCACTTTAAAAGAAATTATATACAGATGTTCTGTTATTACAAAATCACAATACTACCAATGGGATATTTTGGAATCAAAGTTAAATCTTATTAAAGTTGTCTTCTTCATTATGATGTCTTCACCTGATTGTGACCAGGATGAACATACTAGAGCTAAGTCCATTTTTACATCTCTTTATGATAAATGCTTTGACTCATGTAACAAGGTAATTATTGAAAGCAATAATTGTAAATCCATATTATACGCATTTTGTTTGCATTAGGAGAAATTGTTGCAGCGTGCTGGTTTAAAAGTCACAGTTGAAGAAATTATTCATCAGCTTTTATGTGATAATTTGAAGAATGAAGTCTGGACTATTATTGAAGGTCTATTTGATCACTTTTTTTCTCCATACAGAAAACAGTATTATTGTGAGGATGTGGATTGGTTTATGGAGCTGTCAAGTCTACAGTGTCAATGGATACCTGCTCTTCTTGTTACTCCAAATAAAGCGAATCCAATGAGACCAAAAATGCACACTTCTGATTGTATTATGACAATTACTAAGGTATGATTCCATGTAATGCATGTTTAATTCTGGCAAAAGTAAGCAGTAATATAGATATACTAGCAATGGATTACCACTTGATTTTGTAATAGCAAGTATTGTCAAATCTCACGTGAATGTAATACTAGCTACGTACAACTATATCAAATATTTTTGCTAAATGATGACTATTGTGTATTGCATAGAATAAAAAAATTATATACCCAACATAATTAGTAATTAGGACAAAAAAGTAACTAATATAAACATTTTCAAAAAAGAATCATATTAAAGTAAATGATATACGTAATTGGGAATGACATTCATTTTTGACGACTGCTACGACTTTCTTGCCTCTGTCATTGAAAGGTTCAGGTGTGGCATGGAACATCTCACCCATAAAAAGTTCCTATGCATCTATGTGAGGATGATACTCTCGAATAAACAAATTGAACACAAGTATTTCATGTGTTGTTGCCATCACTACTTGACTTGCTGCAGCCTCAACAGTTAAATTATCAGTCCAAAGGTCAACCAGACACATTTGTGTTGGTGGCTCAGCTGTAATATTGCTTCTTTCAATTCTGCTAATAAGCAATACTATTAAACGGTTGAGAATAAAGTGGAAGTGATGAAGGCTGTTGAAAGGGTTTTTTTTGCAAATAATTATACTTACCTGTATTCATAAATTAGCTCTTTAATAGCTCATTCACTAATCATTTTTATAGAAGCAAAAGCAACATTCATATTAAGAACGTTAATGAAGAGTGTATTGTTTATATAAATATAACAAGGCTAGTTCACTGTCTGTTTTGGCTGAAACTCACTACTAGTTTAAACAATCATTACTGGTATTTTGCTTTAAAGTAATTGCTATTTTTGAAACACTTAAGTATGGCATATTTATGCTCGTGTTATTATTGTAGGTTTTTGCAGATTTTATTCATTTCAACAAGTTTAAATTCCACTTAACTCATATTCTAGCAAAAAAGAGTAGAAAGACAAGTCCATCCATCCGTAGCATGTTTAATCAAAGTATGCGTGTACGAGTTGGAAAATACTTACATGAACATAGGCATTCAGATAAAACTTTAACTTCATATACTCCTATTTTTTATCATGGCTTGGCTGGAATTTCTCAACAAGAGGTATGTGTTGATATAGGTTTAGTTTATGGCCATATAACTATGTATTTTTTTTCAGAATCAAATTATGCAGGAACCTATCTACCACCTATACTTTCACACGACTCTTGAGCATCTAGATATCCAATGTTGTGATTCACATAAGCAAGTAAACTCTCTGTCAAGCTTATGCGTGGCGGCAAAGAAAGTGATTGAAAATTTGAAAGCTGCACAAAATGAAGAATTGCTGCTGCTTTTAATAGAACTCCAGGCAATTATTCAAGTTCTACTAAAAATTTTAGCCACAGATGTGACTAATTGTCGGAACTCAAACATTCGAACAAGCTTAGATGAAATAAATTGGTAATGATAAAAAATTTGTGGGGATAAATTTATTGTCATATTATGCTAGTAGAATAGTACATTATATATTATAGGTTGCAATTCTCATTAACATTAGACAATTCTGTGTGTCAATATAAAGATGATACACTTGGCTGCTAACTAAATTTTGAATTAAATCGTTAGCATATAATGAGAATAAATACATAGTTACTTGTTTTGTTTAGGTTTAGATCTATTTTTTTTTTAATTACTCAGTACTTGATATATATTTCTTTCATATAGGATATTAAGTGAAGAAAACTGTAATGGAGGGCCTGCTGAGGGCCATAGCATGGTTTTGGGATTACATCTGCTGAATAATTTCAAAAGTTCAAGAAGATTTGAACAATTACTTACAAAAAAAAGTGAATCAACTAAAGAAATTAAAAGTCTTGTCTACTTAAGTGAAAAATTTAAGGTACATGTAATTGGCGAGCGAGTGAAGTGAGCAGGACACTTAAAGCGGTAACACAATTGAAAATTGGGGATGTTTGTTTGTTTATGTTTGGCTATACGCATGTCATTTTGTACTTTGACCCGCTCATATTTTTGTGTTAGTTCTTTCAGTGGTTTCTTAACTTTTTTTTACAAATTTAATTTGGAGCAATAATTATTATAGTTCAGTGCATTCAGTAAAAATATTTAACCTTCTTAAAGAGTTCATTGGTATGTATTAGAAGTTAATAAATATAGCTAAAATTAAATGGTTGATGTTTGTGTTTCTGATTAATTACATCTGCTAAGGAGACACCAAATATTTATCTGAGTGGCTTTAATTTACCCTCAGCTCATACGCAAGATGGTTATATTAGTCATTCTGTCAGTCTGTCTGTTTGTCCATTTGTCTGTCTGTCATGCTCTGATTTTGGAGATTACTGGAATTGACCATTGATTTAGGTATGAACTTATTTAAGTCCTTCAATGTGCTACATTTTTTAAGTTCAAGTTGATTTTTGAGAAAATGTGTAGCTTTCAGCTCCACATAGGTACTAGCTTTGTGGGTAACACCCCTATTGTCATGTCATAATCACAAAAGCAAATCATTTCTTGCTGCCTATGGTAATTTTGCTTTACGCTGGGAAGTGCTGGAAGTGGAGTTTCTGTTGAATAAATATATCGGTGAGTATCTCTGGCCTGTTTAACTAGTTTCTCTTATGAAGATTGTTATGCATCTACTGTTTTTATTTCTTGAGCTGTGTATTTAATACTGGATTAGAATAGCCAGTTATTGTTTTGAAATGATTTTGTTATAGCTAGCTGGTCTATAGTAGTGCAGAGGGCTGTCACCTTTGGTGCTTCACTGGTTCATGAATGTCCATGGACCCAAACGTCCTAACAGTACCTACATAATAGGCTACATAAAGTATATTTATTCTACATTTTCATTGTAGCAATGAATAGTAATGTTTTTTATACTCACCGTCCAATGCTAACGAATAAATGAATTATTTTGATGTTCGGATGTGTAGGCTGACCTCTATGTCATTAAGGATAAAGCACACTAGTCCTAATGTTATATTAATGATCATCAACAATTATTATTAGTGTTGTTGTTACTTACTATTGCAGTCAACGTCGAAAATTAAACCCTATATTTTTCCGTTTATGGTACAAGGAACTAGAGGGAGACAGTCTGATTTGTACAATAAAATCAAAAGACTCATGCTACAAATACATGGACGTGTCAAAAAAGCCACACTTCAGTTACAAGAACTTGCCAAAAATACGTAAGCAGAACTTGTAAACGTAAAGTCGATTTACCATTTCTCTTTTCTTGTTTTTATTTCACTCTAACAATGTAGTGCCAAAAAAGTAAAAGACCAGTGTTCTTTCCGAATGAACTTATGGCTAGTTACTTACTATGAATTCTTTGACAAAGAGGTAATCTTGTTGTTGTACAACTTTCATATTGTTTTAATTTACAAATAAATGTATATGAATGTGTTTAATTTAAGTCGAGATAGCAGTTGCAGCAAATAAATGTTATAATTGTTTTTATAGTGGCACATACCTCTACCTTATCAAGATAGTGAACACAGACTGGATATAATTTAAAATCTTTAGGGGCAATCATACTTCATATCTACATTAATTTATAGTAACCTTGAAATCTTTTGTTGACATTGTTTTGACTGCTGAGAAAACTCTAATTAGTTATAAATATGAAATTAATCCAGATAGGAGACCAATGAACTCATGTATATGTACATTTGTGAATTCTTTTTGTTGCTTGCAGATATCATCACCAGATATTTGTTTAGCATTTCAATCTTTACATCTTAGTCAATATATTGGTGGAAGTGATTATGTAAGAACAATTTTATGCTTTTTGGAACCACAAGACATGATTATTAAAAATGAAAGTCCCAACCATATTACTGAGCAACTTGTCTATGAAGAAGTAGATGGAGAGATTTTGGAAATATCAAAAGAAGTACCTCAAAGTGATCCAGTGCATGAATTATTTAATCCAAAAGATCCAAAAAGTATTGGTAAGCATTACACAAGATAGAATATATGTTTCTTCTCTAAAGTCTTCTTCTACCTTGTAATTAAAGTTGGACCGTGTGTCAACTGCAGTTAAAAAGCATTTCAAATAATTTTCTATTTCATGTTTGCAAATTCCCATAAGATTGTAGTCATATTTATACTGTAGAAAACATCTCTCTATTACCTTATAGTGTACTAGCATTGTTATAAGAAAATGTTTTAATTGTTTAATATACATATATACTGGTAATAATACTAGTTCCAAATAGTTATCTTTTTGCACCACACTTGATAGGCTTTCCAAGTATTAAATGTACTTTTTAATTTTTATTATGTGTCTTACTCTACAGATCAATCTGATATTGATCTACGTTATGCGCTAGCTAACCTTGTGGCAGTAATATTTGGAAGCCCACGTGAATCTTGTCATCTTTGGTATCATATGTTTTCTGCAACGCAACTGGAAAATACCTACTTGACAGGATTTATGGTAATGTTATTTTAATAATTACTTGGTATAATAAATATTTTTAACTTACCTTTGATCTGCTTTATGTAATCAAAATAATTCAATTGCTTATAGCTTACTATTATAGCAAAAAAAAATTATTTATATTTTTTTTCTCAGCTTCTTTTATTCATTAGATAAATTCTTTCTCTTTTGTTTGTTGTCAAACTATGGTTGTGGCACTAGTCGTTAAGCAAGTGGTCCTGAAGTTGATCAACGGTGGCAGCCAAACATTTTAAATTCTGTATTGTTAAAAAAAAAAAGCTGTTAAAGAGAAAGAACACACACACACATATACTGTATAATATAATATTATTAAATTATGTACTAGTGATGTGCTTCAGCACAAATGGCGAGCATTGTGCACCAAAATTTGTATAAGGTAGAACTTGTGTACACTAAAGTAACAATAAGGTTACATTCATTTATTTTGCCTGAAGTTAATGTCTTTGTAGATCCTGTTTGCCAAGTTTTGGAAGGCATCATTCAGTCGATTTAGTCCTAGCTACAAGTAGCTATGTAGCCAATGGCTATAGCTGTGATAGCTTCAATTAGCTAAATTACCTGTCTTCCTGAGAAAAAGCACTCCAGTTGCTAAAAACGGGCGAGTTTTTAAATGACATATGGTAAGGGGTTTAAATACCATATGGTAAAGGACTTCAATGCCATAGTAGCTACTCTTTCTGCAACTATTTGACTTGGAAAAAAAAACAATAACAAAAACAACAACATACATTTCTAAGGATTATTGCACAGTTTATAATCTTACCCCAAATGGTGACTTTCTTACTACTGCAGCAGCTGAAAAATCGATGTAAAGGCAGGTAATTTGGTATTTGTTTATGTTGTGCTATTCTTTAGCTTAGCAGTAGCTGTAACTCTCTACACTTTCACACACACACACACTTGTTCACTGAATATGCCAACGCAACACTTACTTTTTTATTTAACTATAGGACAATGGATTTTCAAGTAAGAACACTACTGTTGCCTAGGGTTAGAGCTATGACAAACAGTGCATTAGCCAAGATAACTTACCACCACTGCTAATTCGAATAGAAAATCGTAAGTTTGCAAAACATCAATGTGTTTGCAAAAATCAAGTATGGCAAACACAACCTAATTCAAAGGGGTAAACAAATTGATGATGCCAGTAAAGGTCGCTAAACCAAAGGATTCCATTTAGTGGTATATGGAGATGGGGTCAACCACCAAACAAACAAAATAATGCAAGGGTCAAAGTACTAAATGACATATGTATGTCCACACATACAAACAAATATCCCTGATTTTCAATTTGACACCATTGTATAGTGCACAAGCAAGTGTGCAATATGGAGTGATATTTCAAGAGCACATGTAAGCATTTTCATCAAGAGTCAAAGGCAAGTGATAATACAGTTAAAAATGGGGAGTTTGGAGAACTTAGTTTGGTGTTAAATAGGAGGTGCTACCTGAACACCCCAGTTTAAAGCTTCATATTGCCTCCGTAGTTAGTCATCACATGAAGATATTTTAAATGAAGAAACTAAAGGATATAAGCTATTAATTATACATGCTCATTGGGTATATAATATATTGATGTGTAAGTTATAAGAGCTCAAAGTGGGTTGTTCAGACAGTGCCTCCTGATAAACACCTTGTGAGGTGTTATTTAAACAACCCGTTTTAACAGAGTACAAACGTGAAAATGAATGTTATACAAATATTGTACAACAAGGGTAATAAATGTGTCCAGGCCTAGACGTCTGGAGTGATGCGGCGCTATCTGCAGGCAGCTACACCTTCGAACGTGAACATTACATAGTGTCATTTCTATGTCCCCCTCCCACTTTTTATTTATCATGTGTGCTTTGCTCATGTGTTGGTCATTCTCTCGCACTTGTTTTTTGTATTATTCTTTGTTGGATGTCAATTGCAGCATTCTATATCATAAAACATTGAGCGCTTGTGCAGTGCAGAAATACTCAGGAAAACTATCTAATAATAGCAAATTTTTCTCATTCTAATAGCCTATAATATTGTTAATTAAAACTTAACCCGATGTTTTGACTTCTTGCCGAAGTCCTCTTCGGGGGTCAACTGAGGTCGAACCCTCCATGATGATATACTAACACCATGTAAACAGCAAGATTTCTGAAGGGTAGCTTTATACTGTTTATTTAATCCTGGAGGGTGATTTGCACGCAGCGTGGACAGCCAACCTCATGGAAGCTTTAAACCTATGTCTCTATTAAACTTGTTGTTGTCAGGTGTCATCTGTATGTGTAAAGCTTCCTTGATCTTCAACTCACGATTCTTACTGGCTCTGTCTATAACTCTTTCCTCTTCCCATTTAATGTGGTGATGCTGCTGCCAAGCATGTTCAGCAATGGCTGAAGCCTTCTCGTCATCTCTCTTGGAAGCATCCTGATGTTCTTTCACTCTCTGCTCAAGCCTTCCAGTTGTTTCACCTATATTTATTTTACCACAACTGCAGGGTATACTGTACACTATGGAAGACTCGGTGGTATCTTTGATTAGTAAGATGTGATCTTAGTGTCTTACCAGACTTAGAGACATTAGAGCTTCCAGGATGCTAGCTGTCCATGCTGCATCTCACCCTCCAGAATATAATAAATCCAGAAATCTTGCTGTTTACATTGTGTTATTATATCACCACGGAGAGTTCGACCTCAATTGACCCCTGAAGAGGACTTCGGCAAGAAGTTGAAACATCGGATTAAGTTTTAATTAACAATATTGGCTGTTAGAACAAGAAAAAAATTGCTATTATTATAATTATTTCAGCTGAGAAAGATTGAATAATTAAAACTATCTAATGTTTAATACATGTGTATATATAATAAATATGTATGTGCATATCATTTAATTGTTATATGCAATTATGTTATGAGCAATTATGTTGATACATTATAACTAACTGTAATTATTATCACAGATTGATGGTGTCATCAAAAGAGATGGCTTACAATATGACTGTGGTGTTGAATTCTCACCCGATGGTAAATATGGACGAAAGGAATATACCGATCATGCTTGCAGAGGAACCTACACAATTCAATCATTGTACCTGCTACTTTGGGCTAATTTTGGTGCATTTGTTATTGGTCTTCTTACCCAACCTGATGCTGAATCGAGCATTGGTGTAATTATATCTAAGCATCTGTCACTTAGACATTATTGTATCTCTCAAGTCAAAACTTTATGGTTCTTCATCAGAAACAACTTAAACATTTCAGAAGAAAAGCGGTCTTTATTGATTTTAAATGTCCTCATCAACTTTAGGGAGGTATGACTATTTTGCAGTGGTTGTCCAATGACAATCAAAATTTAATTTTAATTATTTAAATATTACATTAATATTATATTAGGATCTTATGTGCTACTATAATATTATTTTTGAATTATAGGTTATGATGCAAGAAACCAAATATCAAGGAATACTTCGAACCAAAGAGGAAGTAGATGAATATGAAATGATGTGGCATAACAGAGTTTACAAACCAGCAATAGATCAACTAGAACAACAGGTACAATAATAATCAGAGTTGCATAATAGAATTGAATAAATAGGCTACTAAAATTGAGCCAAAAATGAATTGAGTTTGTGACAGCACTCTCTTAGAAGCTTGGCCAGTCTTTACTTTGGCCGAATACTATTTTTTCCCCTCAACATAAATATCCTGTATGTGGCTAATCCTTGAGACCTAAATCTCCACAACTAATCTCCAGAAGTTTGAATTAGTTAATAATAACTTTAAAACTACAAAATATTGCAATGTTCTTGTTTAAGTTATGTTTTCTATCAGGCTAGAGCCAAATTGGTACCACTCATAGAGTCAGAGAATACTACCAAAACCAGGAAACCAAAATGTTCATAATGGTGTCTAATAACTTATGTGAAACAATTTGAATAGATTTCCCTAGAGGAACCCTTGTTGAAAAAGAGGATTGCAAAATTTTGTGTTTTACCAATATATCTTCATCTTCTGCCTGTACCTGCACAATACAGTGTAATACGATGTATAAGAGCATATAATGTAGCAATTGTAACAAAATAGACTGAACTCAACTAAGTTATCAGCAGCAGCAATCCAATGATGTGACAAATGGGATCATGATCTTTCAGTAAACTTTTGTAGCAGTCAATAGACCACAGTAATCTTGTAATCTTGTGAGAGTGTATTAATCAGCTCCCACTTTACCATGTGAATTAGACCACCGACTTGACCCAACCGATGGCTACATAAACTGATGAAAGCTACCTTTGACTGGGTTGTAAATTCCAGCCGTTTGACTCGCCTTCAGAATTAGTTCAAGTGTATACAATTTACGAATAAATATTATTAATAGTAAATTACAAGAACTACATCAAAGGCAGTCGGTGAGCGCAAAACGAACTAGTAGAGGTAGTAACCTTCCAAAATGAGAGATGATACCAATAATAATAGAGAGAGAAAAGTCCAAATCACAAAGTTTAGAGAGAGAACCAACAACTGAACAAGGAAGAGAAAGTAATCAGTGTAAGAGAGTAATTCTAACAGTAATTAGTGTGAGAGACAGAAATACGAATACTAGTGAGTGAATGAAAGCGTGAACTAGTTCAAATGTAAATTAGTATTTATGATCATAAGTTAGTTTTCATGCAGCGGCTTCAACACCACGTGAAGAAGCCACCACAATCTATCACCATACTGGAGTGGGATTTATCAGCAAGATGAAATGGATCAGTTAACTTTATGGTCTATTATTGGAAAAAATCTTCCTTGTTTACTTTTTTTCAATTTTTGATGTTTTTGGCTGAATAAGGAAAATGGATGGGGGTTATCTCATATTTTAAACTTACTCCATTATAATTTATATTGCTGAATTTTTCTCATTGCACAGGCAACACTAGTTAAGTAAACTTTGGCTTGACTTCTCTTCTGACCCTCACTCATTCTTTACATTGGTTTGTCACATTTTTGGCTGCAAGTAGGTTTGTATATAGTGGCTAGTGAGCACTGTCTGGATCTTTCCTTAGTTTCGTAGCCATACACTTGCTAACAAAAGTTTACAGTACATGTTCAAACTTTAGTGAAAGCTACCCAGTCATCCATACACCTTGTATGGATGACTGTGAATTTTTATGCTTTTCGAACACATAATCATGTGAATTATCAGTAATTCTTGACTACCAGTGGCACTGACAACCAACAAGAGGCCTTTTTAGCAGCCCCAATAAACAACGAGGTTTTGAAATTACTTCTGGTAAAGGGTTTTCAACGTCATAGTAACCAGTTGCAGTAACTTTTTTGGACTCGAAAAACAAGCATTTCGCAGGAAGTATCTCACAATTTGGAGCCCAAGTTTCAAGTAAGACTTTTTTAATGCTGTAGTATCACAAGAAGTGGGGTCAAGCCTAAAACACGTGCGTGTTTAAGGGGCATATGTAAAATCCATATATATATATATATTGAACATATACCCGATTTTGCATTGTCCACCCCTAATAGGATCTCGCTCGCTTCACTCACTTGATAACAAAACACACATCCCTGATTTTCAATTGTGTTGCCCCTGTAGTGTCTCACTTCGTTCACCAATAATAATTTAAGAATTCAGGGATTTTTTAATGTGTGTGTATTGGACCTAGAAGTGGCAATAAAAAAAATTAGTACATACATTATTATTGTACATATTCATAACAGTATTTTTTTGTAATGTCACAAATTTATTTTCAATATTTAGTTTGAAAGTCTGTGTAAAGAAGAAAATATCTTGTTCAAAGAATTAAGGTTAGCCTGAGCATGTTGTTAATCCAGAATACCACATTTTCACTGTGATTAAATCGTTCTATATAATATATTATTATATGTATTAAATATTATATTTATAATTATATAATATCAATTTTTTAATTTTCACTGCTATATCGCATTAAGAACATCTCAGTTTTCTGTGCTATCAATGCTTATACTCTAGCCTTAGCAGCTATGAAACCATAATCTTGTGAAGTTCTCTATTATTTCATTGAAGAAGCCCTTCTATTTTAATTCTTCCATTATTTACACTCTTGCTGCCAATTCAGAAGAATTTGTTGCTTTTATTGCCTAGTGGATGAAGTGCAGTGAGATTGCATATAGATCACTGTGATCAATCACATAATGTATGCATTTCAAAGTATACCACAGTTTGGTGGGTTGAAAAATGACAGAGCTATGGTATATATGTATAAATTTATTCCACTCTAGACATTTTCACTATGGTATTTTAGGTACGTGACCCATGAAATAACTCACGTTATTTCACGGTGTTATTTCACCCATGAAATAACTCACGTTATTTCACGGTGTTATTTCACCCATGAAATAACTCACGTTATTTCACGATGTTATTTCATGCTGTATTGAGCAAGCTAATATCCATTAACAGTCCTAGTACAAGCTACAGCAGTGAAGATATCTAGCGTAGTATAAACCACTTATTGGCTTCACCTTATCAAATGTTTCTTACTTTACTTGTGCTATTAATCCCAAATATCACAGTTTCTTGTGCTGTTGTATCTTACTAGCAAGTACCCCGTCACATAGTGGCGCTTGATGTATTGCAAAGTAAGAATGCAGTAGCACAAGTTATCTTGCTCAGTTATCATTCTCTATACATAAGTTTCATTCTCCTGCTCTCTTTTTTCTGAACAATCTGAGCTTTTCTAAATACCCCACCTCTCCTATCTTCAGCTCTTCTTCTTGAGTCATGGAGTCCCCTTTTCCTTTGTCTATTTCTCCTGCTTCTGAATTTCTGTCCTTCTCTTCCGCCTTCCTTTTTTAAACCTATGCCGCATTCCATCATCTATTGCACCCGCTTTTTACAAATAACCAGCACGTTACTGACCTGCCATAAGGTGGCTATGCTTTAACAAACCATGTAAAGCTCATGAATTATTCTTGAATACACATTGTCAGTCGTCGTTGTCGTCGGTTGCCGTCATTGTTACTTACACACAAGCGTATTATTATATAGATACTAGCAAGTACCCTGCCATACAGTCGCACTTGACATAATGCAAAGTAAGAATTGCAGTAGCATAAGTTACTTTTATTCATTGTTATCATTCTCTACCATTGGTTAAGGTTACATCAATTTCCTTCTCCTATCTTTTTTCCTGACTATCTCAGCTTTTCTTATCCCCCACCTTTTCTTTTTTCCACTTTCTCCTTTAGTCATGGAGTCCCTTCTGCCTTTGTCTACTTCTCCTGCTTCTGAATCTTTACATCCTTCTATCATTATTGTGGACTTACCGAAAGTTTTGCCTTCTTTTTCAAACTTTCGCCATCTTTTTTTAAACTTACGCCACCTTTTATTTGACTATTCGATTCCACCAGCTTTGAGTTACAATTAACCATTTCCTTCTTGCCTTCTTTTTCATACTTTCACCTTCTTTTTTCTATTCCATCTTACCTCACCAATTCCACCCGCTTTTTAGTTACAATTATTACAATTATTCGCCTTATAGCCTTCTCATTCTTAATTTACCTTCCTGCTTGAAACCTATGCCGTCTTCCCCTCATCTATTCCTCCACCAACTTTTTCAGTTACAATTTATCACAATCTATTGAACATTGTGACACTTTACCCATTTAGTATAAAGATGATGCTCTACCAATCTGTTGAATACACACACCGTCGTCAGTCGTCGGTGACCTTGTCAACGTAACATTATATAGATATTGTTTTCTCAATTCTACTTAGATTTTTACTAAGTAATGTTTGCTAATACCATCTAAAGTAAATATTTAACTTATAGGAACACAATGAGTGCCAATGCACTTCATCTCAGTGTCAATAAAAAACAGTGGTCTTATTATGTGAGCCATGTTATAGACTTTGCTTAGCTACTGTTTTTCTGACGTTTTTGCTGAAATATGATATAATATCTTTAAACTAACATTATGTGAGTGCTGCTATTATTAGCATTAAAAATGACTGCAATGATGAATCTACAGCATTATGTAAGTAGTCAAATTATTATCTGTTTTAACTATTCTACTATAACCAAGAAATTTTCATTTATTCAGTTTATACATTGAATAGTATTTTTCAACAATTTACAGAAATAAATTAGTAGTGTTTTTAGTAATTACAATATAATTTATGTCATAATTGTATTAACCATCAAAGCATGTTTCAATGGCTAGTGTATATTTTCAAAGTTCAAACTAGAGTATAATAGTCTTGTGAGTGGCAATTTCTAAACTCAGGTATAATTTAGTGTGATGACTTCCAGTATATAAAAATGTAATCTATATTATTGGGAACAATATTGTGTGTATTTTTCTATGTTTTAGGGATTTGGACAAGATTTACCCATACTTTCCTT
>WLWI01001990.1_pt1 | contig 17673 bp, 13 predicted proteins | sample 6701501 | NCBI WGS metagenome assembly WLWI01 (sample SAMN12718690, study PRJNA515312) | sponge metagenome | isolation source: marine sponge | host: Mycale hentscheli | place: New Zealand: South Island, Marlborough, Capsize Point | collected 2014-11-01
CACCTTTCCCCGAGGCTCCTTCACCTATCACATTGCTGGCGTCGACAGTCACGGCACTGCCTTCAAATACAACACAAAGGTTGAGGCCTCCTTCCCCGGCTGCTCCTTCACACCATACTTCACACTCAACGCCAACGGGACCTCCGACGTCGTCTTGAAGAGGCGACAAGTACTGACGATCAGATTCCAGCTCAGCGGCAACACCAGCGAGCCCTACCACTTCACTCTGTCATCTCCGCCCACGACGTGGCTCAGAACGAGCATTTCTCCCAGCAGCGTCACCGTCAGTGGAGGACAAACAGTAGAGATAGCATGGTCGGTGACTCTTTCCAGCTCTAGAGCAAGTGCCGGAATAAGGGGTACCGTCACTCTGGTCGCATCCAGCGGTGACATAGTTGCCACGGCAACAAGAAGGATCATCGTTAAAGAGACAGACGTGAGTTGTTATTTTTATATACGTTGGATACGTACAATTACAATAATACCTAACACAGGTAACGACCACTTCATGCGGCTGCAAGAATGGAGGGAGGTGTGTCTCGTTTCGAGGACGGCGGCGCTGCAGATGCCCTGCTGGGTACGGAGGACTTAAGTGTGAAAGAGCGTATTAATTATAAAACTACACTTTTCAATTCTTTATTAGATCAAATGTCAGTAGTTGAAAATTATTTGTATAATGATTATTTTCAAAATGAGATTGGTGTGTGGTAAGGTATTGTCACACTTACCTCGGCTATATTCAAGAGCTTACCGTGACACTGCAAGAATGGAGTCTCTTTATTGACTGGTGACATAATCTAAACAACAACAACAACAACAACAACAACTACAATAATAATAATAGTATAATAATAATAATAATTGATGAGTGTGCAGGACACGCATCGAGTTTAATTTGCTCACCACTAGTGCTAGCTAGCACAACATAACAACAGCTGATAGACTGTTTGCGGCTGAACTAAAAATATGACAAATTGAAAAATTCTTTTTGCAGTCATTAAATGAATTCTTTCTCTCTTCCACCTGTTATTCTAAACACCACTACTGTCCACTACTACAGTAGTACTCTCACCAGACCAATCTTCCAACTGTTCAGATGGGAAAACTATGAATATTACTTATTTTACTAGTCATGTGCTTTAGCTTAAATGGTGAGTGACCCACTGTGCACATGTAATTCAAAACAACAGGGTAGCTAAAACATTTTAATTTAACCTTAAATCTGATAAAAGTTGATTTTTTCTTTCTTCAAAATCTGAAAATAAAAATGGCTACATTTATTTAGTTTTCGTTAAAAGTAACTACAAGCATGTAGCCATTGACCAGTTAACAAATATGGAATTACACTTTCTCACCTCATATTCTAGAGTAATGGTAGCTTCTGCAGTATCTATTTATGAAGAATAAGCTATTTTGACTGTCTAAATGACCAGTACTTCTTGACAACAGGAAGAAAAAAAAAACACTCTAAAACAGTCGAGTATTGAAATCACGTATGGTAAAAGTTTTCAATGCCATAGTAACCATACGCTGCAACTGTTCAACTCGGGGGGAAAAAAAACAACATTTCTAAGGATTTGAGTGAAGTTGTACCTTTTCCCAGAGCCTGTCACATTTTACATCTCGACAAAGTGTATTGTTGGATCTCATCAATGACATTCTACTGAAAAATAGTAAATACCAGATCGGTAAAGATTGACAGGAAAGATTTATGAATAGTACTTGCATCGCAATGCACGTGCAGACAGATATTTCCATAGCTACACCGTGGGAATGGCATGCCCTAAATGTTCAAACTAACAAAATGTCAGATTAGCAAGGTTTGATAAGCGAGGGTCTGTACTCACATCCAGCAATCCTTTGACAGCTCCAGCTCAGCTAAATGCCAGTACGTAATCATGACAGAATTGTGAAAACCCTTACCAGATGATAATTTAACAACAAAGAGTACAGACATACCACTTCACTGTCTCCAGAGCGCCCAGGTTGACTTACCTCTGGTATTTTCTCGTGCAGAGACATCCACGTGCTCAGTGCTATTATCCCTGCCAGAGGCTTGGAGTACGTCAGAGCTGCCAGCATAGCTAGAGAACCACCTTGAGAGAGACCTCCTGGAAGAGATTGGAAGACAAATGCAGAATAACAAACATGAAGTGAAAATACGACCAAGAAAGTCACCGAGTCACCTAGAATGATGCGTTTTGAAGATATGCCAGTGGACTCTTGTTCATAATCCAATAAGTCATGAACTACACACACACACACACACACACACACACACTTTCAATTCTTGCTTGTTATTGCTAGCTGGTCACATGCACCTGGCAGAGCCAGGATGCCTGTGCACTAAGCAGGCACTGTGAGCCATGCAAGCAAATCTCCTGGAGTCTGACACACACACACACACACACACACACACACACACACACACACACACACATTACTTTCACAAACCAACTCTTAAATAAAGCTTTTCCTTACACCTTTGCCATTACAATAACACGAACCACAGACACTGGGGAAAGGTCAAGGTTGACAAATCATCACACTGCACTCTGGTCCAATAGCACATTACCTCTCTTTGCCGCTGCCATGAGGCCTTCTTCATCTTGCTTGCCAAAGCCAGTGAGAGTAAATACATCAAACCTGAAATCACAAGAATACTTCATTTAGTCATGCACGACATAAGTTAGTTAGTAAGATTGTGTTCCATTCCCATCATGTGTGAAATGAAGCTGGTTATCTCCTATGCTAAAGTCGAGATGATCTGCACTCTGCTTCAGATTAATGCAAACCAACCATTTTCAGCAGTTCTTAAAAACATGGCCGACAACAAATGACCTGAAACATGTGACTATAAGTATGACTAGACAAGCATGACCACAACTCAGTTGTAAGAAGCACTCTATCTCACAACCTACTACCCGAAGATATGTTTCAGTAACCCGACAGGCTTCAAATATGTGTATGCACACAATTCCTGAATAGTCTCACCAAGATGGCATCCTGGCGCCTCTGTTAATCGTAACTGGCATCACTGACCTGCAATTAATTGACATACAATCACCATGAAACCACACCCACTAGATCCCAGAGTGTCTGACGTACGCATGTGGACAAATTACTTTCACATGAGGTGGCTGAATCTCACTCAGCACAAAACAACAGCCATCTCTACCAGTCGAGACAGGAGGTCGGGCAAGAAAGGGGAGTTTGAGTAAAGAAACAAAATAGTGAGCACTGTTTTGATAAATAGACCATTTTGGGTCAGAATTCATCTACTCACCCTGTATCTCCTAGTCCATGGAGAAACACAACCTGCACCACACCCACAAGCAAGTATAGTTAACACTAGACCAATATAACATAGCCCAGTACAGTGGAGAGTATCTGTACACAGTGGAGAGTATGTGTGCACAGTGAGCTTGTGATTGATGTTAGTTCAGTGGTTGTTCAATTTTTTTATAATACTTTAGTCATTTACACTATCTCACATTTCATTTTCACTCACCGGCTGCAAATATAGCAAAATTAATTAAACTCTGTACAGTAAAATGGGTAAGGTACATAAACCTAGTCATACTTACTAACTTACACTAAGCATTTTGTGTGTGTACTTCTAAAATGTTCACAAAAATATACTGTTTCTATAAGATAGGTAGCCGATTTTTTTCTCTGATATGGTAAAGCATATTTGAGGTTTTGTGCTGAGCTGTAACATTACATCTATGTCTATGTCCCTTGCACACCTTAGCTGCACTAGAATTGCTAAATTAGGCACACAGTCATTAAATACAACCACTCACCGTAGCTGTGTGCTTGGCTTTAGCCTGAGAAACAACAGCTTCTTCTTGGTGAAGGGTTTTTCCCTCCGCCATACCTCCAACTCTTGCTACGCCGCCTCCAAACTTGGAACAAAAAAAAAGTCCCCTCTGCTGTGCACGGGATCGCACATTATTAACCCTAAGCGCGCATGCGCGAGAGGGTTCAGCTCCGTGGTAATTGCCAGCTTTTATGGGCAACGCCCCCTAGCGTCACGTCATAATCACGTGAGCAAATAATTTCTTGCAGAGCGGTGTAGTTTGATTTATGTTCAGGGAAGTTGTTGAAAGAAGTGAACTTTGCATATCGGTGAGTGTTTCTGGCTACTTCAGCGTTTTCATGTACCATTTTCATTGAGATTATATTGGAATAGCTAGGTAGTGTTTAATAGCGCTGAGGTTTCGCACCTTTGGTGCTTCACCGTATTGGAGGTTAAAGGTTCCGCGTTTTAGTGGGGCGTGGCTCAATTTCTGGAGTTTACATAATTTCCTATTTCAGCTCGCTTTACAGGTACCGTATCTAGTGTGCACAGCTTGTCTACGCTAACATGAGCGCCGCAGGGAGTAAGTCAAATTCCACTCTAGTGTTTATTCCCTCTCTGTTTAAATTTTTTGTGTACACAGATCTTGTGAAATGGTTCAACTCTATCATCAAGAAAAATGAAGCAACTTTTGTAGTCTACTACAGAGCAAAATGGTGACCTTACTGCAAGGTGAGCAGGGGGAAACACTTGTATTCCCCAACAAGGAGTGATATGCTAATGGCCAATTGTTTTCATTATTTTTAAATTATACATGCAGACCCACCTCCAGGAGTTCAACAAGTTTTTTGATGAGCTCCAGGAGAAGAAAGTGGGTATCTTTGCGGTGTGCGCTCAGGATCAGGGGGAAGTGGATGAGACAATGAAGGAATGGGAACTCAAATTCCAGGTGAGAAGTAATCCATTACCATGGCATTGAGTGATATATAAACAATCAAGTGATGAGCTGTGGAGTTGTGACACACTGTAGCATGTGTAGAACTGGAAATACAACTGCTGCCATGTTTTCAAGCTAAAGGTGCTTCATTATACTGGAATTAAACCACAGTTCATATCCCTGTATGTCATCACAGTTAAAATATAACTTGTTTTAGCTGATTGTTCTTCATCCACACATACCAGGGAGGATTCATACAGGGTTTTTTTGTTTTTTGTTTTTTGTTGTTGTTATTGTTTTTGCTAGGGTTCCCATAGTCTGTATGAAACCCTGCATACACATTAACTTCTTTTTTTTTTTAATGAATAGCTAAAAAATCTTTTATCCAATTCAAAAAATGTCCAGTTATGATATTGGTGGTATGTGTTATATAGTGTATGTCGGATCCGACTCACGTGCTGAGGGACTATTTGAGCAAGGAAGGGCTGACTACAGTTGATGTCACTCCAAAGGAGAGGAAGTCCTATTATAACAAGTTTGAGCATGGCATCGTTCAGCCAGGGATCCTGTGCATCAAATCTGACCGGACGGTCGTCTATTCCTGGACGTCTGAACCCAATGAGGTCAGTGATTACGTTGTATGGTCGTTGTACCCAGCTGTTTTGAGTAAGGGAGACCTTGTGTAACGGTTGCATATTTGTGGGTTAGGTTTATTGTGATATACTAGAGTTACTACTAACATCTTCCACTACAGGAAAACCACGACGGAGCAACAGGTCGCCCTGAGCCTAAAGATGTGTGGTCTGAGGTGAAGACTAAACTGTAGGCTCCACCCACTAGCCACGACAAAACTGTTGTTGTTGTTGTTGTTGTTGTTGTTGTATATTGTGTTTGGGTCACTTGTCTTGTGTTTCATGATGAGGGTGTAGCTTAACCAGCATTTGTCTGGAGCTCACTCTCTGATAAATAACTCCATCCTGTTTAAGGATTGTGAGCATACTCAATTCATGTCACTCAACACAAAGTATTGTTTTAAAAAGAAACAAAAAAAAAACTGTTTCTGGTAAAGATTGATTTGTGATTTGTGTGTCTAGGTTCTAGGATATCAATGATCTTACCAAAATTCCAAGTTTGTTCCATTCTTCACTTTATGCATCTTTACTACTCCACCCTCTCAGATCACCATGACAATTATTTGTGTTTAAACTGAAGCCCACTATAAATAGTAATTTTTTAACATTTTCTGGGTAGAGAAATTTTGAGAGAATATTTATCCTGGTGTCCTTTAGGGCATGCTATCTCTTGTGTGTCCACTTGTCTGTCTGTCACTTGATCTAGCTACTCACTTTACATGTTCACAACTTCAGACTGACCTCTCTTTGTCACCAATGAACTTGCCATAGGATGACAGAATGACCACATGATCCCCGAATACATTGCAACAACAGAGCTATTCATGACACTTCACTTGTATACTCTCTCTTTGGGTAACTAGAACCGTCAATTGTTCTAAAAGGTCCTTGATATCTTGGCCCAATTGTATTGCAAACTTTTAACAAAACAGTCATTAAAGCCAATTACAGTTTCCTAGTGTGAGATCCTTAGCCTGTAAAGTAATGTTGTTTTGATTAACTAAAACTATAACTTTTTAGTAAACTAACCAGAACTAAATTTCACTTAGGATGACAATAACTAAAACTAAAAGTCATAGAGCTGATGAATAAAAACTAAAACTAAAAATTATTTCATCTTCATGACGCTTAATAATTCTGTCATCAACTTTCACTTTGATGCTTTAAAGTTCAAAATGCATTTTCTTTATATGGCGAATGTAGCTATAGCTTGTGTCAGCATTATAAAAATAAATATGTATACAAATACAATATTGATCAATGCTTTAACTTAGTTTTTAGACACAATCACTAATCTTGCTATTATTTTTTCATTAATCAAAACTAAAAATATAGCTAGCCATTTTAGTGACATTGCTGAAAGACTAATGACCAGGAGCCAAACCCTTTACCTAGCTAATATTTCTTCGTAGAACATGAGTAAATTGTTTTTCGCTAAGGCAAACTGTTGGACAGCAGTCCGTGGGGTTGCTCGATTATCTATATAGCTCACCCCCCTCCCTTAGCAAAAAACACCAAAATGGAAGTTAGTAATTTAGCCGTGTATGTTACGTATTCCGAAAGCAATTGTCTTACCAAATCTACCAGAGTTTGCACTTAGCTTCTACTGACTCACCGTCAAGTTGGTCAAACAGCAGGTCTGGGAATTTTGCAGCAGCATTAGACGGGAGTACAAAGGACAGCTCCGCCCCCACATCCGTCACTTGTTCTGCTGATTTGAGAAACTAAAGCTAAATGAGTACATTGGAAAAACCAAAACTAAAACTGCATATCTTTGTTAGTGAAAAACTAAAGTAAAATTAATCTTGAATATGTTTTGTCAAAAAAAACACAACTAAAACTAAAATGTAAATGTTACTGTAAAGTCTTTGACACTTAGTCTAATAGTAGATAGCTTGGCAAGTTTACTGTCAATTGGTTAGGCAAAGAAACTTACCAAGGTTTATGAGTTGATTAACACCATAATCATAAATTAGAATTCTGTGGCTATGCATCTGAATAATTATTTAATACAGTTATGCCATAATTATATACAGGGCCCAAAATTCAGACAATTTTAATGAATCAGCAAGTTCTATCTTGGGTCCATAAGGGCGGTAGATAAACTGTATTTCAAACCCGCTGCCCGCACCTGGATTCAATTTGTCTCCAACAACCTTGGCAAATGCTTTGTCAGAATCTTTTCCAAGCTCTTTCTCTTACAGAAGTTCCAATCTCTCTGTACTACCCTATTATAAATCCAAAACTTTCGAGATCTGCATGTACAATTTGACTAGCCATGCTGAACCAAGTTTTATTGGCAGATTGTCTTGGCTTATAATTAAGTTAACTTATACATTATGAACTAAAGTGTGAGTACAGAGTAATCTACTATACCAAATACTGCAAAGCAGCCACTATGCAGAGCATTGGCTAATATATTATGTAGATGATACTGAATGACTGTTTGGGAGGTGATGATGTGTAGCTACTGGAAGGACTGAGGATTGGGAATCCAGCTTTTTACATCAACTGGGTGAGATAGATGACGACGACGACAACCCTTGTATTCCTTCTCCTTGAAGTTGAAGAGCTTCAAAGAAGCAATAGATGTATTGGAAAATGTAACCTCATATTTGGAGCATCGTGGCCACATAAAAGAAGCCATAGAGTTAAAAAAAAAAAAAAAAAGACTAATTGAAGTGATTCTCTTTTTTTTTCTCTTCAAACAAGCCAATATACTGAAATGTAACTTATTACACAATCAAATATTAGATAAACAGTAAAAAAAGTGATGGTTTTTGAGAAGGGACAGCTCCTCAACAATGGACAAAACTCGTGTTCCCATTTTGTCCTTTATTAGACTGTACAGCCACGACTAGAATAGTCTACTATATTCAATTATAGTACTGGGAAGGTTAGCTATAAATAGAGCCATGTCTATTATACGCAACACCAAACAATCACAAACAACAATTACAAACTAATTGGATTACTATAAATAAAGTGAGACAATACAGTCTACATATTGGAAGGAGTTTGGGGTAGAATCTTTGTCATCCAGTCATCCAAGTCTTTCATCTCCTACTCACACGCGACAATAATAACAACAACAACAACAACAACAACAGAGTCATCCAAGTAATTACAATATTGTAATAAAATAATAACAACTACAATAATAGCTAATAATCTATAAAATAATACATTTATTTGTCAGTAATAGACAACCAGTGACAACGATGTGTGTATTCATGAAATTCATGAGCTGAGCCCAGGTTAGTAAAGTGTCACCTCAAACTGAATGGGAGAAGCCACATTCGAAACGAAGGCTATTAAAATATTGTGGTATTATACTCATTAATTTTAGAAGTACATTAAGTGCCACTGTGTGGCAGGGTACTAGCTAGTAGTAATAATAATAATTTTAATCTATACAATAATAAGCCTGTATGTCTGTAACAATGACAACAGTGTGTTTCATGAATAATTCATGAGTTGAGCAAAGGAAAAAGTTTCACAAAGCCAAGTCCACAATCATGGGAAGAAAGACAGCAAGACTAGGAGAGATAGGCAAAGGAGGAGATGTGGATCCATGATTCAAGAAGAAAGGGGCCAAGAGAGGAAAGGAGGGGGATGAGAAAAGCAGCTCAGGAAGAAAGAGAGCAGGAGAGGGAATTTGATGTAACTAAACTAAATAGTAGAGGATAATAACAAAGGATAAAAATTCTTAATTTGCAAAAGTCAGTTAGTACATCAAGCGCCACTGTGTGGCAGGGTAGTTGCTAGTAATAACAACAATATTATAATAATAATAATAACAACAACAACAATAATAATAATTGCTGTTGTTTGTTGTGGTTATAAAACATCAATAGTTGGGTTAACATAACTAGAACGGCTACAACTTTGGCTCTCGCTATACTGCCACTGACAGCCTCTGAGAAAGGTAGATAGTATATAATATAACTTTTGGCTCACTAGTTGCCAGAGACACTCGACTGTCTAGTACAAATGTGTGTGGTAGGAGTCAAGGCTGGCAATGGTATTAGGGTTAGGTATCACATGCTAGTCATGTGAGGTGACAACGCATTCTCAGCAGATGGCTCGCATGGCAGATGTATATAAGTATTTAAAGTTTTCAATATTCCTTTCTCTCTGGGGTGGCTGTGATCTTACATTGCATGTCTGGGGAAGGCCCAGACAGTTTGTAATACTTCAGTCTTCGTTTTCTGACCACTTTGTGGTATAACTAACATATCAACGCTGGTGACTAATTAATAATAATAACCAAGCAAACCAACAAACTACACATGCACTTATGCCTAAGCTAATTGTTATAATCTGCATGACTTTCAGTTGCCATATGTGAGATTTGATTAATTTTGCTTCATTAGTGAAAAAGGATTAAATGCCAAGTGGTGAGTTCAATAGCAGCGTAACAATGGCGAGCGAGCTAAGCTAACAGAATTCAGTTACGGGTTATCAACATATTCAATTGTAATTGTATCACCTGACTGCTAGTTGTTGCACTATGAAATGACTACGACTGTCACAAAGATGACTCAAGCTGGTGGTTTTTGTGGGGCCAGTTCCACAGGAAGGAGTGGGAAGACAGGAGAGTGGAGCCATGGCATCATGTGTGTGACTGAACTATATTGTTGTTGTAATGGGTTGTCATTTCTGTTGTCATCGTCATGTTGAGCATATTTTGATAAGGTGGGCTGGACACCCATTTGCATACACGAGTCAGAGTGTGATATGGTGAAATATTTCATGAGCAGGCTAATTTATTTTCATGAGCCAGAGGTGAGTGAAAATAAAGCCTGAGAGTGTATCTAGCCATATCACTCTGACGAGTGTAATAAGTGGTTTATTCCACACTAGATATCTTCACTGTATTAGTTAGGACTAGGACTGATAACTCACAGCCTAAAGTTGGTTGTAGGGGCTACCCACACCCCTAGCCTATATTTTAGCAGCTGGCTCTAACCAGGGTTGAGTAGGAAAGAGAAGGTAGCTGTAAAAAAAAAGTAGTAAGCTTGGTAGGTTGCTATAACTACTACTACGGTCATGTACCTAAAGATATCATTGTGAAGATATCTAGGGTGGAATAAATTCCTGAATGACTTTCTATATCAGTATGCACTTGGTGGCTAATTTTATTGTAAAGGGTTTTCAATATTTAGCAACCTCTCCCCTCAGCTTTTGGAATTAAAAAAAAAAAAAAGCCTTTCAAATAATGAAGTCTAAATTTATACTTACATAGTCAAAGTAAGGCCTAAAACGCTATAAAGGAACTACCCACACTACTAAAAAAAAAGAAAAAAAGATCACATACAACTATAGTATATAATATTACCAACTGTCAATTAAACATCCTAACAGATTTGCTTGATCACTAATAAATCTTCTGGTTACTCATAATACTTCTAAATATCTCACTCATTCACAAGCCGGTCCATACATGCACTGAAAGTGTCTTATTCACTTTGCTTGCAAATCAACAATTCAGAGAATTATCATATGAAGCACTCTTTCAATGCTGAAGCACACTTCAATAAAAAAAAGGGTAAAGGGACGATCAAATGGGCTATCACTTAACCCCCAAACAGCAGCCTGGACAGCATCAATTTTTTTTATTATACTGGGGGAGGGTCCTAGCCCCCTCAATCCCTTAGGGTAGAAATGCATTTCTCCCATTCAACCATTCTTTACCCTCTACCGACTATCTCTCACCTCAGGGGCAGACGAGTGGCCGAGTCCTTCGTATGACTTAAACTGAAAGTGAGATTTGTTGAAAGTTCCAATGAACTTGGACGTTTCTTCCCCAGCCCGATACGACACAACATTGTCAACCTTGCCTAATACAACATTGTCAAGGAGTTACCTCATCATTACGATGTTTTAAAAAATATGATTTTTTTTTTGACAAAAAAAATAAATAAATAAAATTGTTGGAATTGACAAATAGTATCTACAATAGTCTCTCAGTAAATTACATAAGAACTTGCACACCTTGAGCTCTAATCCATACAGACTTAGCAGTGGCATGGTTCTGTCTAATCCGGTACAGTATCTTAATGTTGTTTAATTAGAGAGAACAAAGTGTAATATTAAATTTGCCATATTTTTTGGAAGTAATTACTGCTGCCTCCAACGAGTAATTTCTGGTAACTGAAACAAATACCAACGGAATAGACTCCATGGCAATTGGACAAGCCAATGGAAACTAGCTATTGATCTTACCGTGGCACTGGAGAAACGGAGTCTCATCATTGACTGAAGCTTTTATCTACAAAAGGAAAATAAACAACAACATGAAAATTAGCTTACTTAATAAACACATGCATGCACATGTGAAGCACACACACACACGTGGTAGGCAATACTATTAGTTGGTATTCTTGTGGCTCTTAAAACAATATTCCATTAGAGGAGCAGTGAGCTTGAGACAAGAAAGGAGGAGTGTTTCATTTCTCAAGAAGATGCATCCCACTTAGAGCATCCATCCTATTTAGAGAAACCATCCTATTTAGAGAAACCTTCCCAATAGGAGCTATTAACCATTTCTTGCTAAAGCCTACATTATTGTTTAACATAATTAGATGCTGTGTAATGAAGTGCCATCATATCACAAAAGGTAGCCCTCTATATGAGAACAATCCAAAGTGAACTATCTCGCCAGGTCCTCTATATAAATATATCATTATAGAAAATGATTGGTCAGATTCTAGATTTACAATGGAAAAGCAATGGATCCACACAACAAGTTGTATTTTTTCCTTTAAAAAAACAACAACAAAACAACTCTTTCACAAATAATAAGAAAGTAACTATAAATATTTTATGGCAGTTGTTTGTTTTGAATAGAACCCAATCCTGAATTTAACAAACGAGGCTCATTGCTATGGCAATCCCACTATCTATTGACCACATTGAAAATGAATCAAGAAATAAGCTTTTAATGGAACAGTTGCTCAAGTTAAAAAGTTTTCTCTGTTGGCTCACAAACTTAAAGCAACATGAAACATCACAAAAAGATGATCAATATTGAGTCACAGCTCATTTTCACTTTCTAAAAAATTACCCATAATGATGTCTACATAATAACAACCATTGAGCTGCAGCTGCTTAGAAATTAGTACCGTACAACTTTTTTAAAAAGCATACACAGTAACGTGGTCTTTTAAAAGTACTGAAAGTAAACATTGTATCACTTAATCAGCACACTTCTTCTGACAGGCTTAGTACTATCAACCAGGTTTGGGGTCCAATACTTTGAATAGTATTTAAATACAAATTACTTTGAAGAACTCAAATACAAAATACAAATACTTTCTTAGATGTAGTATTTCAAAGACACAAGTATGCCCTTTATGTGTATACATTCAGTTAATTTAACAGCAGCTTTTCACTATAGGAGGTGGAGCTTTAGTTATTACAATATAATTATGCCAGCATGGACCAAGCAATACTTGATTCTATACTTTTCAGAAATAAACACCAGTGGTGTGAACCCTCAGCGCTATCTGTGCACAACCCTCCACTCCAACATCAGCAACTCCTTCAAGATTTCCTAAAACCAGTTTCAGAATGTTAACCTCACCTACCCTTAAGATCTGAAAATTTAGCTATTTTCAATTAACTGTACCCACAAAACCGCAACCAATAAATTAATGTAAACTATACACTCACCAGCAGGTCAGTGTCAAAAAACCAACACTGTCCTTTCCACTGATTGCAATTAAACAAGGTTAACGATGGGAGCACAGAACTCCCCCTGCCCTTGCCTTGGGCAGCCACACCCAGCCTGGATAGCCACCAATCAGCTTGAGCGCTGAGGAAGGGGCCGGTGCCATGATTGCTGATTAAGTGCTCAGAGTGTAGTTGTTATGACACCGAGACCCAACCAGGGGCTCCTCCCTTTTCAGAGGAACAGCTAGCATGGCTACAGAACCACCTACCAAAGGGTCCCGTAGTAGTCACCTCAGAGTAGTAGTCACCTCAGAGTAGTAGTCACCTCAGATCCAACCACCGGTTCTGGAGTTCCTGATCCCACCTTGGCAGCCAATACCACTGCTACCAATGCCACTGCTACCCCACCACTCCCCAGTGGTTCAGGTATTATAACCTAGCTAGGCAAATTAAAAAAAAAAAAATAGGGGGGAAGGGGAGAGATGGACGGGTAAGGGTAATGACCATTGTGTGAATTACAGATTGGATTTGTGAACTTCCAACGAATCACTTGTGCCCCGGGCACAGGGTCGTTAGGGCCACCTATCTGCGACCCTCTGTCTCCACCTGTCTAATTAATGTCCCCTCTGCGGTGACCAGTTATTATCTGTGTACAAAATAATGTCCCCTCAGTGCCCTGAGCGGCGACCAGTCATTATTGATGCTCAAATAATATCCCTTCAGTGCCCTGTGCGGCGACCAGTTTTATCGGTCTACAAATAATATCCCCTCAGTGCCCTGTGCGGCAACCAGTTTTATCGGTCTACAAATAATATCCCCTCAGTGCCCTGTGCGGCGACCAGTTTTATCGGTCTACAAATAATGTCCCCTCAGTGCGCTGAGCGGCGACCAGTTATGCATATAATATCCCCTCAGTGCCCTGAGCAGCGACCAGTTATTATCGGTGTACAAATAGTGACCCCTCAGTGCCCTGTGCGGCGACCAGTTTTATCGGTCTACAAATAATGTCCCCTCAGTGCCCTGTGCGGCGACCAGTTTTATCGGTCTACAAATAATATCCCCTCAGTGCCCTGAGCAGCGACCAGTTATTATCGGTGTACAAATAGTGATCCCTCAGTGCCCTGTGCGGAGACCAGTTTTATCGGTCTACAAATAATGTCCCCTCAGTGCCCTGTGCGGCGACCAGTTTTATCGGTCTACAAATAATATCCCCTCAGTGCCCTGAGCTGCGACCAGTTATTATCGGTGTACAAATAGTGATCCCTCAGTGCCCTGTGCGGAGACCAGTTTTATCGGTCTACAAATAATGTCCCCTCAGTGCCCTGAGCTGCGACCAGTTATTATCAGTGTACAAATAGTGACCCCTCAGTGCCCTGAGCGGCGACCAGTTAGTGTTATTAGGGCAAGTGTAATGTCCCTCAGTGCCCTGAGCAGCAACCACTTATCATCAGTGTACAAATAATTTTCCCCCAGTGCCTAAGCGATGACCACTAATTATTGGTGTATGAGTAAGCTCCCCTCGGTGTCCTGAGCGGCTACCACTGGTCATTGATTCATAATAAAGCCTGCATGGACCTGTCCATTTCGATCTTGACCTGGTCAGTCACTTATGAAGGTATTGCTCCTCATGCAGGACCCCTGCCTACTACAGTGCCAGTGTTTTCGGCTGGCCTCTCGTACTCCTCCTCGGATGTGCTGGCTGCAACAGCCCTCTCACCAAAGGTACCGATCCTGCCGCCAGGACTCGGCTTACCTCATGTCAGTGTGACTGCATCTGGTCCCCACCACCCAGTGGGCATGGTAGCTCCAAAGGTGGCAAGCTTACCTTGACTGCATCTGGTCCCCACCACCCAGTGGGCATGGTAGCTCCAAAGGTGGCAAAGCGAATCCTGGAGCTGGAGTTCGTAGAGATGGCGGAGATCTCGGCTGAGGACGGCGACACATCTGGTGGGGGTACTAAGGGTCAGGTGTGACCACCTCGACCACCTATCACAGACCTCTCGCTGTGGCTGGAGAGGTTCTCCATCATGGCAGGGATACTGGTGACGAGATTCCCTGAGAAGGCGGCAGAACTTTTCGCCTATCAGGCGTCTATAGTAAAAGCCGAAAGGAATTATGTGGACAGGCAGTGGGTATTGTACGATAGGCAGTATCGACAAGAGGCACTGGTGAGGAAAGACCTGAACTGGTCAATCCCGAACGTCCGGCTCTATAACGAGGCCTTCACAGGTCGGACACGAGCCATTCCTCGTTGCACCTATTGCCTGGCTGATGACCATACGGCCAGTAACTGCCCGACCAACCCAGTCAGCCACACACCAATGGCCTTCAGTTATGCCCAGCACCCTCCAACACAGCCCGGCCCAGCACAGCACCTGGCCCTGCCCCAAGGTGTGCAGAAACTTTAATGATGGCAGGTGCAAGCAGCCCACCTGCCGGTATCAGCATATCTGCTCGAGTTGCCAAGAGGCACACCCATGGCTCAGTTGCCCTCGCAGGCGGGCTGGGGGCAGAGGATCAAACAGCAGATTGGCAGCTCGACGTTCTGGAACCGGACTGGGCCACCCCATCTGAGGGCAAAACAGTGTCATAAACTTATGTCCGATAGTCATGACCAACTATATTCTATCCATGAGGCAATGTTGATGATAATCTTTGAACTTGTACAACAAGTGGAAGTATATGTAGTGGGAGGAGGAGATTGGGTGGTAAGGAATGGGTGAATAGTTACGGAATAATAATAATAATAATAAATAATTAAAGGAGGTCGAGTTCGACATGGTCAGCCTCTGGTGGGGGGGGGGGGGTGTAATTAGTTTCCACCAGTATGGTGTAACGGCTTGCAAGCCACCTTAAGTGTTTATCGCTATCTCGCCTGACTTTGCAGGTTGGTCCTCCCTATACCAGTACACCGCCGATCTCCTATGTCTGGACGCATGCAGACCCAGGCAGGTGCACAACTGCCAGGCCCTCATGGCAGTTCACACCCCACTGCGTCTAGATGCATGGGAGAAGGCCCTAGCAGCCCATCCTGACCCGGCCTTCGCTCGTTACATCTGTCAAGGCTTGCGCCATGGGTTTAGGCACGAATCCCCCCTAAAGCCAGCAGCCGGAAACATGGAGTCAGCTCGACTCCACCCAGAGGTGGTATCTGAATACCTGCAGAAGGAGAGCAGATTGGGTAGGATGCTAGGGCCATTTATGGAGAGTGAACTTGTCCCCCAAAGCCAAGTCAGTCAATTCGGCGTCATCCCAAAGGGCCACGGGACAGGCAAGTTCAGGCTTATCACAGATCTCTCCTACCCACCTGGTACAAGTGTCAATGATGGGATTGACCCAGAGCTCTGCACACTGTCATACACCACAGTGGAAGAGGTGGCGGCACAAGCAGCATCCGTGGGCAAGGGCGCTCTACTAGCCAAGACCGACAATGAGTCGGCATATCGCTTGGTCCCGGTCCACCCACAGGATCGTATCCTACAAGCAGTGCGATGGGAGGGAGCCTACTATGTCGACCCAATGCTCCCATTTGGATTGCGATCTGCGCCCAAAATATTCAACGCCATTGCAGATGCGCTACATTGGCACCTTGTGAAGTCGGGCATCTCCTCATTGTTTCACTACCTAGATGATTACATCATGGTAGTCCCACCTGACGACCACCTCTGTCAGTCATGGCTAGCCATCATGATGAGTCAGTGCCGGCAAATGGGGGTACCGATAACAGCTCACAAGACAGAGGGGCCAGCCACTACAATCACGTTCCTGGGCATTGCGATGGACACGATTGCGAGGGAACTACGACTCCCTCAAGACAAACTGCAGCGCCTTCAAGGTCTTCTCTAACAGTGGGAGAAGAAGAAGTGCTGCACGCGGAAGGAGCTCGAATCCCTCATTGGCATTTTAAACCACGCCTGCAAAGTGGTGCGGCCTGGACGATCATTCTTGCGCCGCATGATCGACCTGCTACATGCCACACATAGACCTCCAGCCAGCAAGGTCCCAATTAGGTTGAGCCAAGGATTTAGAGCTGACCTGGCATGGTGGAAGGAGTTCACATCTCAATGGAACGGGACATCATTTCTCAACCCACCATCTCGCCTCCCGAAGGCTCACTTGTACACCGATTCATCAGGATCTTGGGGTTGTGCAGCCTGGCACGAAGACGCATGGTTCCAAGTGCAATGGGATGCACGGGCACGCCCACTCTCGATTGCAGAGAAAGAACTCATCCCAGTGATCTTGGCTTGCCAGATATGGGGCTCTACCTGGGGTGGACTACAGATAGTATGCCACTCGGATAATCAGTCAGTGGTGGCTGATCTCCGTTCACGGTCCTCTAAGCATAAGGGCATGATGCACCTGCTGCGGTGCTTGGCATTTGTGGAGGCTCAGGTGAACTTCTCCCTGTACCCTATTTACATTGACACTAAGGCTAACTATCTGGCTGATAGTCTATCACGTAACGATGTCTGTTCCTTCCTTTCTAAGGTACCCTCAGCAGCTCCTCATCCCAGCCCAGTGTCCCAGCAGCTCCTCATCCCAGCCCAGTGTCCCAGCAGCTCCTCATCCCAGCCCAGTGTCCCAGCAGCTGCTGGACCTACTCCTCAACCAGGAAGCCGACT
>WLWI01001991.1_pt1 | contig 17673 bp, 8 predicted proteins | sample 6701501 | NCBI WGS metagenome assembly WLWI01 (sample SAMN12718690, study PRJNA515312) | sponge metagenome | isolation source: marine sponge | host: Mycale hentscheli | place: New Zealand: South Island, Marlborough, Capsize Point | collected 2014-11-01
TATCTGACAAACATTTTATATTTGCATAACTTCCTTCATATGCCAATTGTAGGGCTGGTTCAATATGCAAAATATGTGCTACGCACCTTGGAACTACGTTTAAATAGGAAACAATGAGTGTGAACCGGAAATAATGCCCATAAATAGCACCTTAAATACCAACTAGTAAAATTATTATTCTAATACTGGCTGTAATCTAAATAATGATGCAATGAAGTTACCGTTAAATGCTTATCTTTGTTTTTTACCAGACAATGCACTTCCCTTAAATGCAAGATGGCATTTAGGGAGTTCAGTTCTTGAAGGTTCTTTGCTAGTCTCTCTTGTACTAGCGACATGGTTCATGGCATAGGGAGAATTGGTTGCAAATTTGGGAAATATGGTATAATTATAACATTAAGCATGACACATGAAGTGATCATCAATAGCTAGTAATATTTACTCATTATATAGAAACAATCCCTACATCAATAGCAAAAATACTTTTTTCCCTGTTAAATTAGCTAGGTCACTAACTTACTTTCAGAATAAAGGCTGAGTGCAATTAGGTGGTAAATCATTTTACACATGACGCTAACCCAAACCTTCCCGTGTCTAGTTATAAGCTTTGGGCCACGCGTGAGTTACAGTGAAAGTAACATTTTGCCCCCAGGAATCAGTGTCTATTATTTACCCAAGTTTGTTCAAGCCGTTCGATTAAATTGCTCAGTACCATCTAGTTAAAAGGTGAATATTTATAGCTCGTGGTCTAGCATTGCTGTATCGCTTAGGTAGCAACCATTGCTTGGAACGGGAAGAACCGAAAGAGAATAGAATATTTCGGATCTGTCCCGCAAGCATATAAACTGGCTGGAGTTGCAAAGCTATAGAAGACCAGATTTAAACTCTGGAACAGTACAACGTCAAGTTGATTTTTCGGTTTTGTTCTAACTATTATATTGTGTTAGGTTTGGAGCCGCAGTACAAATGCCGTGCATACAGGATACAGTATCATGGTTATGGTATACTTAGGTAGGAATTTAACTGATTGTAATATTTTAGGCGCTCGTTGTATACTTTCTGGCAAGTATGTTCGAATAACTCAGTTTTATTACTTATTATAAGTTTCTTCCCCATCATTTCAGACCACATCTTAACAAGTCTTATTGTTCGAGCACACAATTGGAAGTACCGTACTACTACAATTTATAGTTATAGGCACTCCATACTTGTTGCAATAGATGAATTGGAACCTCCCTAGTGTAGTGTGGAGACAGCTAGTCCTCTAGAAAAAAATCCTGTAGCAAGCTGATCCAGCTTCTTAAGGTACAGTCTTGCTTTTGGTAAATCAGTGCCTGGATCAGCCCCCTGTGTAGTGTGTTGGCTGACTTCTCGCGCCTGGCACCTGTTGAAAAAAGGATACAACATCATCTCTTGACGAAGCATTTGCTGCCCCATTGTCAACCTCTGGAATACGACCACACCAAGGAGTAATATTATGATTGACGGTAAAAAAGTAAAGCTCTCTCATAAGGTACAGTGCCAACTCCATCCAGAGTCGACGATGGCGACTAGTACCTTCGCACACACAGAGGGAGGCCCTATTTCATAAAAAGTACTGGGGCCTCCTGTCACCTTTCTGAGGCCTCTGCTGCCCTTAGTGCTGAGCTTCTCTCACTCCAGATTCAAGGCACAGTCCTCCTAATCATGGTCCAGATGCATATCACTGCTATGCTGGAAATGTAGTTGCATAGAGAGACTCATTGATCCGACCTATGTCAGCCCTCCCAATGAGGTAAAGAGCACTTGATAGCACATACACAGCTGCAAGAATTTATGTCACACTGCTGTATACAGTGTCACTATTTTTTTCTGTACCAGGATACAAGAAATACTATCCCTCAAGGCTTCCCCATGATGTGCTCAATCAACTTCATCCAGAAAAGAAACCAGCCAAAGATTCTTATGATGAATTTTCAAGTTCTTGTGAATAGTCCACAAGTGAGAAGAAAAGAATCAATTAACTTTGTGCCCATGCGATTCTTGATGGCTGTAGTGACCACGTTAGTCCTCATTACTATATTGCTAGACTGAAAAACAAAACTCCTTGCTGTTACCACAGTTGGGATATGCAAATCATTTCTGATGATATGTAATGGAAATTCCAAACTATTCACCCTGTTTGCATTGAATGCTAAGCAACAGGCATCAAAATTATAATGAACCAGAGGTCCTCATTTTGCAGGAAAGAAGCAATCTGCTACAGACGCATCATTGTAACACTTAATACTACAACTGAATATTATGTATGTTATTATTATGAACACCTTTTTTGTATTTTCACATTTTTTTTTCATTCCAAAGAATCTTTGTGTTTTTTCATAGTCAAAATAGAAAAGTCTATGGAAAAATGAAATTTGCATTGTTGTCAGGTGAGGGTTTCGTGAAATTGTATGAGGGAGGTGGATGAGAAATGATGAGAGTATTCAGAGAGTGTGTAGAGACTTTGACTTAAGTCGGGTAAGAGACTAAGATCACATCTTACGAGTCAAAGATACTATACCCATTACCACCGAGTCATCCATAGTGTACAGTATACCCTGCAGTAGTGGTAAAGTATACATAGATGAAACAACTAGAAGGCTAGAGCAGAGAGTGAAAGAACATCAGGATGCTTGTAAGAGAGGTGATGAAAAGGTTTCAGCCATTGCTGAACATGCTTGGCAGCAGCACAACCGGATTAAATGGAAAGAGGTAAGAGTTGTAGACAGAGCCAGTAAGAATCGTGAGTTGAAGATCAAGGAAGCTCTACACATACAGATGACACCTGATAACAACAAGTTTAAGGGAGACATAGGTTTAGAGTTTCCAGGATGCTGGCTGTCCATGCTGTGTGCAAATTATCCTCCAGGATACAATAAACATAAGCGTACTTTCCTGAAATCTTGCTGTTTACTTTGTGTTATTATATCACAGCGGAGAGTTCGACCTCAGTTGACCCCTGAAAAGGACTTCGGCAAGAAGTCAAAAGGTCGGGTTAAGTTTTAATTAACAATGTCGGCTGTTACAACGAGAAAAAAATTTCTATTTAGATAATAATTATTTTAAGCTGCTTTTGGATGATCGGAACTAAAAAATAGTTAAGAAATCAATTCATTTCCAGTCTGCCATCCGAACCCTTAGCTAGCTGAAAAAAAAAGCTGTGCTTTGTTTTCTCATCTTTAGATATGTAATTGAATGTTCTGTACAGATACGGGACCATTAGACAGTTACCTAACTGTTTGATGGACTACATACCCAGCAATCCAGTTACCAACAGCTACCATGAAAGTGTTAACAACAAGTGTTCACACAAAAATAGTTCACACAATAAAAGTTCACTCATGAATAAATGATTATATCTGCCAGTATGGCTATCTTCTAGGTTCTGAGTAGACACTTACTTCTTTTTTAAATTATGGCTGGACGGCATGCATCTATTCAAACAAAACATATAAAAATAAAATAAAATAATATAATTCAGTAAGCCAACATTCAAAATTTATTTGTGCAAAATTTCACTGATGTCGAGGCATCAGACCCCTCAACACCAGATCCAAACCCCTCAACACCAGGCATGCAGGAGTCCAAGACTTAGGTTTTCTCTTGTAGGAATGAGTGCTTAGCAAAATATTGTTGATACATGGAGATTAATTTTCCAAAGGGAGGGAAGCAGACTTGAAGTATTATTGCTACCTGATCTTATTGTGGGGCTTCCTAAAAGGATACCTAGTATAACACAGGGGGGCTCCACAGGGGGGGCAAAGGGGCAATGTCCCCTGAACTTCCAAAAAGGGGGGAATTGCCCCCCCCCCAACTTTCATTATCATGTTCACTATTACATACTCACACATCATTGGATTATTTATTAAAAACTATTCTTATAGATATGTAAAATGTGTGATTTCCTTGATATACCTCATAATGCAATCTCAGCATGTGATCAATTTACATGAAATAGCAAAAGAGTTTATTCATGCCAAGGAAGAGAGACTAAAATATTTTGGAAACTTTCATACTCAGTAACTTAGTAATTATTGTTCACCATTATTGTTTTGAATTTTCAATCATTAATAATATATGTATAGCACATGCTGTCTTTGCCCTATGCACTACAAAACTTCAGTTGTAAAGGAGTTACTATAGTGAGTGCAGTCAAATGGACGGTGTGGCTAAATAGAACTTTTTTGCCCCTCCAACTTCAGGTACATTCCTCCCCCCTGTAACATATACACTTTCATCATCTGATAGTTTTGTAGTTTTTTGTAATGGTAAATCTAGCTTGTTTACATTTCTGTGTATCTATACTTTTTGTACCAGTTAAAAAAATAACTAGTGGTGTGCTTGAGTACAAATGGCGAGCGAGCCTAAAGACTATACTATTTTTATATGAATGATTTTGACTTCTAACAGTGAAGCTACTGAAAATAAGGTCGAGTTTTTAAATTATGCATACACTGTAAAGGGATTTCAGTACCATAGTAACAACTCGCTGCAAACTGTTTTAATTGAAGGAAAACAACAACAACAAAACAATACACGCCATTTAAACATAATTATTCTTTAGCTAAGCAGTGGCTGTAAAGCACAGTGCTTTGACGCAACTGAACACACCTACACAAGACTTACCTACCCGTTAGTCTAGTGGACAATGCATTTTCAATTAAATACTGTTGCGTACGGCTTATAACTGTGACAAAGGGCTCATTGACTTACCACCGCCACTAGGTCGAATAGCAATGGAAGTCCCGTAAGTTTTCACGTTTTAACTGCACCCGCAAAAGAATTCAAAACGGTAAACAATTCAATTTCTAGAGTGATACGGGTACTGAACCGGAGGATTCTGTTTAGTGAAGTTTGGGATGGGGTCGACCACTGAACTAACACAAAAACACGAGGGTCAAAGTACAAAAATGCCTTAAGTACGTCCAAACATTATAAACAAACAAACATCCCCAATTTTCAATTGTGTTACTCCTAAAAGTGTCTCGCTCGCTACGCTCGCTCGCCAATAAAGAGAATAATTGGCGAGCGAGACACTTACAAGGGTAACACAATTGAAAATTGGGGATGTTTGTTTGGACTTACGTATGTCATTTTGTACGTTGACCCCCCTCCGCATGTTTGTGTTCGCTCCGCGTTCGACTCCGTCCCAAACTTCAATAAACAGAATCCTCCGGTTAAGCGACCATTACCCGTATCACCTTAGAAATTGAATTGTGTACCGCTTTGAATTCGTTTGCTTGTGCAGTTAAAACTCTAAAACTTATGGGAGTTCCATTTATATTCAAGTTAGTCGCTATTTGTCACAGTTATAAGCCCTACTCACAGCATTTACTGGAAAATTCATTGTCCACTAGACGAACCACGAAGGTAAGTTTTGCGTAGGTATGTTCAGTTGTGTGAAAGTATTGTGCGTTACAACTACTATTAAGAATATCACAAAGAAATTTTAAATAACGTGACTTGATTTTGTTGCTTCTTTTTCAATTCAAACAGTTGAGGGGAGTGGTTACTATGGCATTGGACCCCCTTTACCGTATATGCGTAATTTAACAACTCGACTTTAATTTAGTAGTTTGAATAACAAAAGTGTAGTTTAAGGCTCGCTCGCCATTTGTGCTCAAGCACACCATTAGTATGTACATATGTATATATGTAGGTATGAATTGTACGTATGCCCTTTAAACGCGCGAGCGGGCAACTTTTTTCTTAAAAAAACACGGCTTTTTATGCTTGACCCCAGTTTATTCTGAAACTACAGCATTAAGAAAGCCTTACTTTATACTTCAGCTCCAAAGTGTGAGAAAATTCCTGCGAAAACGCTTGCTTTTCAAGAAACAAAAGTTGATTCGACCGGTTACTATGTCATTGAAGACCCTTTACCATATTTCAATTCAAAACTTCGCCTCTTTTTCGGCTAAGTGCGGCTTGTTAGTTGTCAAGAGCCACCTGTAGTCAGTACTAAGAGAGCTACCACTACTTCTGAAAAGCGTATGTAAGCACATAAAGTATTAATTCAGCGAACGAGTGAAGGGAGCGAAGCTGACTATCAGTCGTGTTCAATCGAGATTTCACATATATGTATGTAGACGCACGTCAAAAATTTTCGCCAGCGCTTCTAATTATTAAGTTAGGTAAAGCGTTCACAGTTCCCGTATTTTTCAATTAACTAACGCAGAGAATCCTGCTGCACTGCCTTACGCAACTTTGTTTCAACCAAAAAGTTTATAGCTACTCTCTTCTTGAAACAATTGTGAAGTCTTTGTCAAGCTGGCTTCTTTGCCACTGCTTTCGAAGTTTATTCAGGTAATTCTGTTATTGTTTACAATGCATGGGTCCACTTCCTGAGTCCACTTCCTTAGTCTGGGATCAGAGACTTTAGATTCTCTGATGCTAACTGAGAATGGAAAGGGTTACACTGTGCTGTTTGGTACTACAAAAGTTACCACTGCTCAAGAAAATGAGGTAAGAAAGTAATTTTGTATTAATTTTGTGTGCTAAAATTGATTGTCTTTTGTTTTTGTTGGTGAGAGCTTGTTGTCAAGAATTCAAGGTAATTCAGATGGTCAAAGTAACTTCAATTTGATACTACAGAAGTTATCAACTCAAGAATGAGGTAAGTAGTAATTCCATATTTGTTGGTTAAAATTACAAATGTGACCGGTTTTGGAACAATCGGCCTAAACGCGGCATCTAAAGTTTTCTAATTTATTCTACCAGTAGGCTGCACGGGGCCTTGGGATGCGGTCCTCCAAATTTGGAAGCTGTAGCACAAGCCGTCTTCGCTTTACGCACTACAACACTTCAGCATTATTGCCAAACTTATTATTGCTTATTTCAAAAAAACGCGGGGTAAAGGCATTGCTATGGTCAGGGGGCGTGCCTTGCGTCCGTATACTATTACTGCGTGTCTCCGGGACACTATGGAATAAACTGGTTACAGGCAGATTGAAAGAAGTCTAAAAGGCTTACTGCAGGGGCTCCTTAAGAAACTATGATCGCGGGAATTGCGTGAGTACGTGAATTACGTAGAATAGTAAGTGAATTAGTTAGCTACAGTTTTTTTCCCCGGCTGTGAGTGAAAAGCCCGCCAATAATTTCTTAGCAACTCTCCGTACACGAGTCCAACCGGCTAGTGTTTTCTAGCCTCCTAGTGTGAGTACTAGAGCACGCCAGAGCTTACAACTGCGTCATAAGCTAGAGCTAACTGGTGTCTATCCATTTCTGCCATAAAAAATTTTTCGAAAAAAATCGACCCATAAGGCTTTACCCGGGGATACTGAAAAAAATTGTTTGCAGTCAAGGCACCTCTAAAATTAAATATAAAGCCTAATAATTATAGTTATTTATATAAATTGTAGGAGCACATAGCTCTACCTGATGTATTGGCTATAGAGAGAGTCTTCAAGCACCAAGACATCTGATAAGACCACACTTGGCAGCTCTCTCCATTAGGTTCCCCCATGAGCAGACTAAGCTGTGGATACAGCAGAAGAGGATTTTCATGAGAGCAGCATCGCTGATCAAAGCCATTGGAAAGCCTACACTTACCTCTACCCAGGCTAAGAAGCTGGATTCTCTGGGCTTCACATTCGACTCTCTGTCACTACTTCCCAGCAGTGTGGAGGAACAGAAGCGTTTCAAGTGGCTTTGAAGGAGCGAGGAGTGAGGAGCAAGCCCCTTAGAGAGAAGCTGACAAAGGCCATTCACAAGTCCCGCTAAAGTAGCCTCCCCTGTTGCTCCGCTGCGTCCGGGCTGGCTCCTTAAAACGCGCGCGCGAGGAATTTATTTCTCCAAAAAACACGGCTTTTTGGGCTTGACCTCAGTTTATTCTGAAACTACAGCATTAAGCAAGCCTTACTTTATACTTAAGCTCCAAAGTATGAGAAAATTCTTGCGAAAATGCTTGCTTTTCACAAAAAGTGTATAATTTTTGTCACGTTTCTGATGTGGATGATTTCGTGTGTTTGTGTGCCCTTTCGTGTTGGCGCACGTGCGTTGCCTTGAATAATAAATAGACGAGCCACGCACGCGCTAAGTCAGTCCAGTTTGATTTTCAAGAAAATAGAATTAAGACTCTGTCCTCTTGGATCAGCGATTTGCGTACACGAGCTCGGATAACTTGAGGCGCAAGAGCAGCCATCTGGATTCTGGTGGCAGCGTACCTCCGCGATCTGGCTGACGACCGAGGAAGCTTAACCGCCACCTCAGCCGACGACCTATTCCCCCACAGAGCTCCATTTCTATTCGAGTTAGTGGCGATGGTAAGTTAATACACGATTTGTCACATTTATAAGCCCTACTCAACAGCATTTACTTGACAATTCACTTGATTTTGTTGCTTCTTTTTTAATTGAAACAGTTGAGGGGAGCGGTTACTATGGCACTGGACCACTTTACCGTATATGCATAATTTAACAACTCAACTTTATTTTAGTAGTTTGAATAACAATAGTGTAGTTTAAGGCTCGCTCGCCATTTGTGCTCAAGCACACCAATAGTATTTTGTATTTTTTAGATCTGGTTAGGTTCCTATACATGCTCTAAAAATTTATCATAGTGTTTGAATTTTTTTGTATCATCATTGGTATAATAGTTTATCTACCTGGTAAAAAACAAACAGAGAAGAATTTACTAATATTTTGATTCAATGTTCGAACAAAATTTATAGCTGTGCTTTCTTTATAGATAGCAAAAAAAAAAAGATTAAATTATTTAGTTAGTCAACTAAAACCTACTTTTGATTAAATAACAAGGAATTGGAATCACCTATAAAGTAACTGAACAAGTTGGGCAAAACTATGTTGTGTTATTCAAAGTTCATAAAAAATAAATTAATAGTTATAAACATCCATTTTAATGGTGTATGAAGAGTGATATCACCTGTAAGCCCTACAAACAATAATATAAATGAACTATTATTAGTATATATAATATGTTTATATTATATATAAATTTATTATATTATATATATAAATATATACTTAGTGGGATAATTAGTGGTACATTCCACTATAAATTTCATAGTTTGAAATAGCTAGAATCAAATGTCAAAATTTTAGTAACTACAAAATTTTAATAATTGTAAATCTTTTCTAGAATCACTTTAATGCAATAGAGCATAGCAAGCAAAATATAAAAATATTTTAATGATATTCATTGAATTATTAATTTATAAGGTAAAAGTATGCTTACTTCTACAATTGTTTGCGTTTTTATTGGTTTTGCAAATTGCTTCCATTGCAGACTCTGTCAAAAAGTAATTAAAAATTATCATGAACTCATTTATATTATTATAGACATACAAAGCAATGAAAAAGGAGATGGTGATTATGAATATTACATGATGATAGAACAGTTCTTTTTAAATTGGCATAATTAGCATTCAAAGTCATGTTAAATGATTTTTAATAAATTTATCCTATGAATATCTTTAGGCAATCGGAGAGAGCTTATTATTTTACAACACTGTAATACATTTTTTTATAATATCTTTATTATGCAAAAGAAATAAAAAAAACTATTTGATCTATCACAATTTTATGTTAGAGATAAATAATTATTTGAATGATTGTATATTGCATGATTGTCAAAATCAATCAATTTATTGTTGCTTGTTCATACTTTCACTTACTAAATACTTTTAAATTAGCATTATCGGAGCTAGTTTCCCCATTAATTCTTTGAACAAGACAAGTATATTTTCCAGAATTATAATATTGGAGATTTTTTAGCCTTAGTTCACTATTATCCTCACTTAGTACAGCATTGATAGGAATTGGATCATCATTGAAAGCCCAGTCAATATAATAGGTTCCCTTCTCCAGTTGAACATCACAACGAAAGTTAGCATTTTTTCCTACAGCTCGCAACTGTCTTGCAGGCACGACATTAATACTAAAACTATTCTGGGCTACAAAATACACAGTGGTATGTATATTTCACTTTATTTGAATATAAAAAAAGTGATTCAGTTATTCTCGGCCGTCTTATAATAATTGCAATTTTTTTCTCGTTCTAACCCATTAAGTATTTAAAATGAAATGTATTTGGTATAACTTTAACAGATGTGTATAGATGTGTTTGCCACAATAATGAAAAACATTTATTTGTCATAATAGTAGCTATGAAAAATTTCTTAATAGTATTGCCTCAATATTTTAATGAAATTAAGATGTTAACGTTTTTTTCCCATTAATAATGTAAGACTACATCACAATTAATTTCCTTTATTCATGCAACATAACATTATTAAAAGAATACTTAAGACTTACAATTTTGAGGTGGATGGCTTGGAGGATCTACAAACATTACATAAATTGAATTAACAACCTGCAGAAAAAAAACATAGTATTTGTATAATATATGTATAAGTATTATAATACTGAGGTTAAAGACTGCACAGGGAAGCAACAAATATAGCTTTAACTAAAAAATGAATTTCACTAATAACTATTATGTATTATTAATTCTACAGAAAATGCATATTGTTGTATTTCATCCAATTGTTACACCTCAATTAAAATACAATTAACTACTATATTATAGTAGTTAATTGTATTTTAATACTATGTTCATTATAACACAACTTTATTGACTTAGGGCAAGTAATAGTAACATTAAGGAAAAGATTGAAATAAAAAAAAACACTATTAATAATTAAGTATTAAACTACCTTCACTTCTGAAATCTGAATTTCTTTCTCTCCCTAGAATTAAACACGTTGATATTATTTTAATTAGTTTTGTAATTTAAGTTAAATGCCAAAAAACTGGCAAAGGGTGAAAAATGTCCATTTACAACCATAACAAAATATGTATTGTTAATTCTACATAAAATGCATATTGTTGTATTTCATCCAATTATTACACCTCAATTAAAATACAATTTACTACTATATTATAGTAGTTAATTGTATTTTAATACTATGTTCATTATAACAACTTCATTAACTTAGGGCAAGTAATAGTAACATTAAGGAAAAAGATTGAAATTAAAAAAAACACTATTAATAATTAAGTATTAAACTACCTTCACTTCTGAAATCTGAATTTCTTTTTCTCCCTAGAATTAAACACATTGATATTATTTTAATTAGTTTTGTAATTTAAGTTTAATGCCAAAAAACTGGCAAAGGGTGAAAATGTCCATTTACAACCATAACAAAATATGTAAAGTGTCTTGGTAATTAGAATTAACAAAAACTTACAAAGCTGTAGAGTTACCAGACTAGTTATCAACACATTATACACAAATTTACGATTTTGTTTTGGTGGTCAATGAACACTTTTCAGGCAGTGTGAGCCCAACACTAGGCCAAAACTGAAATTTCGTAAATGTCCTACACGTAACCTAACCTAAGTCCTATTGTGTAAGACATGTAGGAAGTTTCAATTTTGCCCAGTGCAAAAGTGATATTAATCGTCAGCTACCTCAAACATATCCTTTTAAGTATAACTGTAGCTACTTCTCTCAGGGACTAAAAAATAGTCATTAATTTTTGTAAATTTAAAATACGAGCATATATTGTGGTTTTTAGCTACATTTTTTAACAAGTGCTATAGAATTTTTTTGTTTTTTCATTTTATTTTCAAGTCAAACCGTTGAGGAAAATGGTTACTATGGTATTGAATACCCTATGCCATATGCAATTAAAAAATTCACACTTTTTTGTAGCTAGTGTATTTAGACAGGAACTACAGGTTATTTAAATAGTAAGAATTGATTACTACTACTAGGAAAAATTGAGGTACGAAAGTAAATTCATAATTTTTTCTCAAGAATACATGGTCAACTTTACATAGCTAATTCTAGCTACTCTTAAGAATAAATGAACTTAATGATACCTTTCTAAATTAGGTGAATATGACTTAAAACTTTAACTGCAGAAACAATTAAATAAACAAGCCATCTTATTATTTTTGTACGCAGTTTTTGTGGAGTAACAATTCAATTTTTATCAGATTCATTTAACTAATTGTATTTTGAATTACGATTTACTCGCCACTTGTGCTCTAGAATGTTATTACTAGTTATACAGTATAACATATACTGGAAAATACTTATTACTTTCAAATTTGCATTATTTGTAGAAAGCTGTCTAGAAATATACCTTATTATTATACAACTCACCATTTCGAGGTGGAATATCTGGTGGAACTAGATAATATATAATGAATGTATTAATGATTATGTATCCAAATTAAATTCACAAAATGTTGCAGTTAATAATGTTTGATAAAATAACAAAATATACTGTGATATGTCAGCGGAGAACTCCGTATAAAGTATCAAATTATATTCCTTAAATTTATACTCAAAATAACACTTTTAAAAATAGCATCTTTAGAAGCAGTCAAAGATCTATTGTGCAGTACCCTTCTATATATTGTTGCTAATGATGAGCACAGCACACTTCTTCCTTTTCATGTAACTATGAGTCATTTAACATACTATAAAGACATAGATGATTAAAACATTTTTTATTAACTTTAATAACAATCATTTATTCTCTTGTATATTAACCACCAGTTCATGATAGAACCCTAGAGGACCTGAAACAAACACCTTAGATGAGTAGAAGTGAAATACTTTTACCTTCATATAGCTAATATTATGGTGATAGGGCGGAAGAGAATGTGGAAAAAGAGAGACATAGTAAAACAAGTTTTGTAATATGATTCCATTGATAAAGCTAAAAAAAATTACAAATTAAATTTTCTTATGTATGTCACATATAATTTAAAATATGAAAGGTTATGAAGTATGAAACTCATGAACTAAGAATAAAGTAGTATAAAGACTATCATAAGTGATATAATTTTGTGTGGTGGGACTATCGGAGGGTGGTCAGCTAATACAAAATGTATTACTAGTTTGTTAATGGTCTCAAATTTGCTGTATTGCATAGTAGCTAACGATTAAGTTCACATAAAACAAATTTAGTTTGCTAAGGGATAAAAGTCTCAAATAAAGATGAATGTATACACTTACTATCTCTATGTGGGATTTCTGGAGGATGGTCTCCTATTATAAAGTAAATATCAATTGTTTCTCAGAATTACAGAAACATAATGCATGCATAGAAGCTAATAAGCTATACTTTTCATATTCAATGATGTGTCTGTAACAATAGTTGATCTGAATATCGTAACATTGTTAAATTAAATAAGTCATACTACTCTTTATTCAATTACTGCTATCACATATCCATTTAAGTAATACTTTATAATATAGTTTTCATTGGAGTTGCAAGTAGTACTTGACCAGTGAAAATTATATTATAAAGTATTACTTAATTACATTTACAGGTTGCTGACAGCTGTAGTTATTTCCAATTTTTTTGTTTAAAGTAATTCTTGCTCACGTAACACATTTTAATGATTAGTGCAAAATTTTGATCATAAATGTTTCACTGACTTATGATTGTCCAAATTATTATTTTCCTAAATATATGAAATGATTAATGAATAATGCATCACAGACACAACAATGACTAGATAATACATTACAAATTATTGTGAAAATTGGACCAGAACTCTTGTGGTCCTGCTTCATTTATTTAACTGGCTACTTTCACGGGATATAATGATTGCAAAATAAACTTAGGATATATCTAAGTAGTTGTAATTGTGATTACATAAAAGTCAAACAAGTAATATATTGGAAAATTCACCAGTTTTGGTTCATATAATTAAATAGTAAAGTGAGAGTATTCTTTGCAGTATTATTATGTATGCTTACACTCTATTACCATGTCATTTTGAATTTTTGGCTAAGGAATAAAAATCTCAAACTAAAAATAATGTAATGGCATAAATATTATACTTACTATCTCTATGTGGGATTTCTGGAGGATGGTCTTCTATTATAAAGTAAATACCAATTTTGCATGTTTATCAGAATTGCAGAAACATAATGCATGCATAGAAGCTAATAATTAAGCTATAATATTACCACATTTAATGATGTGTCTGTAACAATAGTTGGTCCTAATACTGTAAGATTGTAAAATTTATAATAAATCATACTATTCCTTATTCAATTACTGCCATCACATATGACATATCAATTTAAGTAATACTTTATCATTTACTTTTCACAGGTCAAGTACTACTTGCAACTCCAATCTCACTTCAACATACATTTAGTGGTTGCTGACAGCTGTACTTAACTCCAATTTTTTTGTTTAATTCTAAATAGGCATTGTCATAATTCTTGCTCAAGTAACACAATTTAATGATTAGTGCTAAACTATGATCACAAATGCTTGACTGATTTATGTTTGTTCAATATACATTTTCCTAAATATGAACTAATTAATGAATAATGAACAGACACAACTATACCTAATACACATACTTGATAAAACATTACAAATTCTTAACTAATACCCATAATTGTGAAACAATTTGGACCATTACCATTATGAACCTGCATAGAAGTCAGACAAATAATAAATCGGAAATTTCACCAGTTTTTTGGTTGTATAATCAAACAGTAAAGCGAGAGTAATATTCCTATAATAATATTAATGTGTGTGCTTGCACTCTTTTACCATGTAATTTAGAATTTTTAGAATTTTTAGCATATATTAATTATCTAATGAAAGGCACTGGAGTTTTGGCTAGAAATGTTATAACTAATAGTAAAAATAATTTTGTTACGTTCATTGTAGAAACTCTATTTGAAGTAGTTACAATAATTATATTTCATTAAAATAGTATTTAGATAACCACTTTTAATGAAAAATTGTATTTCAATGCTGTGGGGTGATATATGTTTTTAATAATAAAAAAATGTATACTTCAAAATGTTTAATTACGAAACATAACATTAATTATATAATATTTTCCATATTATGTTATGTTCTTATTTGATACGTAACAACATAATAATGTTAATACTTATCAGTATAATAAGAGGAAAACTAACTCACTGAATTCATTGGAATAAAATCCAATATCAGTAGAGAATTCTAAAGAATTCTCTACTTTATAATTACTACTATCAATTATGTTATGTGTTAAGATGTATATATTATTATAGCTGTGCATTATAATATAAAATTACATACTTTGTCAAGAAACCTACTTTACATGGCAATTAATATAGATGACAAATTAACAAAAATTATAATTATTATACACATTATGAAAATACATTCACTGCTTTTATACATACCATCAACAATTAATTGTGCACCACCAATTTTTAAGTTTCCTTCTTCATCTTTCCCTTCACATAAATATGTCCCCACCGAATTCTTATTTACATTGTTGAGAGTTAGTACACTCCCACTATGTGACACAAAGGCCTCTATTGGTAGTTTTTGGCCATTGAGACTCCAATGACTAACGTGCGGTATATGACATTGAAATGAAGGCTTATGTTGACTTTCATATTTGATGTAATTTGGAGTAATTAATTGTGGATCTGATTAATTAGATTAATGAAATTAATTTAGCACTATCAATATGAGTTATACATCAAAAGTGGTGATATATATACACATTATATATATGCTGCTTTACATTAATGTTGACTTAAACATTTCTACTAATGAGATGATTCACAATAGTATTAAGTGCGGAAAGGAGGTAGTAAACTATTGACCAATGATAGATATAAAAATATATTATTACACCTAGGCAGTGTCTGTGATATGGTGAGCACTATTAGGAAAATAACAGGCTTCTTGTAAGACACATTCAATCATATATCTTTGAGTCACCACACATTGTAAGGTTACGACTGCATTAATAATGAATGACATAATGTAATTGCCTGGATTCATGCTGTCATGATTGCACAAATCAAGTATGGCATGAGGTAAATGAAGTGTACGTAAATCACATATGTTAATACGATGTGATAAAACATTACTATTACACTACATGTTATACTTAGTATTAATTGAAGGATTAATTAGACAACATTATCATTCATTACCAAATGCTATAATTTCCACAGGTTGTATAAAATGTTTTGCATATTCATCCTCTCCATAACAATAGTAAACCCCTACTTTGCTTTTCTCACTGTTAAAAACAAATTTTCCTTCTGAGGATACTATTTTGTAATCTGAGCCATGAGAATGTTCTTTAAAAAACCACATTGCTTTGCCATGAGAATAACATTCAATTTCTTTGAAGTAACCTTTCTCAACTAATACAATATTGTTTTGATTTGTATGAGAGGTACTATAGTCTGTAATCGATTAGATGGAATACACAATATGTAATGATTATTCATGAAATGTTCTAAATTGTAAATTGGTTGATAAAAAATATCAACAACAATACTGAATTAAAATTAGAATTAATTTATTTTCTAATTGGTATATAATTTGTATATTATGGTGAATGTTCCTAGACTAGAATAATAGATCGTCCCTAGGGAACAATTGATACAAGTAATAAGTATATAAAGGTAATGATGCTGTACTATGATTAACCCTTATTAGTTAATTTATTTACTTTTGAACTGTATGTTGAAAATGCTTACACTTACGTCACATTTTAGCAAACATTATTATTACACTTTAACTGAGTAAGGATAGAGTGATTATTCACAGCTTTGGTTAGCATATTCACTTTACATGGGTGTCAAAAATGTTAAGTATCAATTAAAACAAACCGCCAACAAAAAGAAGGCTTCGATGTTTTATTTCCTCATTTCCAATACTGCCAATGCATTCATAAATGCCAGAGTCCCCTGCAGCTAAAGTTGTTATAGTTATCACTTCATTATATCCGTTGTAGGGTTCAGAAATCATGTAATCTAAGTTTTTTCCATTCTTCCTCCATTTTGGAGGGGTATCAGATGTACATTTTATACTTGCAGAATCTCCAGTATAGGCTAATTGTACTTGAGGATCAATGTATTTAGTTTTGTCCCCACGTACCTCTAAATTATATAACAAATATTTTGTAATAATTGAACTTTATCATGGGCATTACTCATAGTAGCTGACGGAATGGACTTTATTAGCAATATAGTTGTTGTCAAGTAGGAGTTGTTTATTAGATGTTGTGCATCATGGCCAGTAGGCATTGCTTCATGTTGAGTGATTTGTATATAAGTGTTACGCGCCTGCACAAACCCTTGTTTTTTTTTATTGTTCCTAACCTAAGGGTTGGGAGACAGTGTGCAGGGAAGATTTAGTTTAGTGAAAGAAGGAGAAGAACCTGGTGGCACAGAACTTACAAGCCACAGGTGCACCGAGATCAAGAGGCAGAGCCAAAGCCTGACAGTTGATCTCACACAATCAGCATCATTACATATTTTAATATAAATTTTACCTTCATGTGTGAAATCTGAACTTTGGTCTCTTTCTACGATATAACAGTGGCAGAGATACTGGGGGGGCAGGGGGGGCGATCGCCCCCCCACTCTTTCATTAGGGAGGGCACATCCCCCCAATTTTACACTACAAAGAGCAGAGGCCCTATTTTATATTAGGAGAGTGATAGCCAAGTTTGCTGAGTTTTTCTGGTCAGCTTCCTCTCAAGGACCAGTTTAAAAACCAGCAATTGAATCCGTTGAACCAGCAGTCCAATCTGTTGAAGAACCAGTACTTTTTGTGACAGTCTAGCTAAGGAACTAAATTTATAATTTTCAAGCACACTATAATTCGTATATTTTCAGCTG
>WLWI01001992.1_pt1 | contig 17673 bp, 13 predicted proteins | sample 6701501 | NCBI WGS metagenome assembly WLWI01 (sample SAMN12718690, study PRJNA515312) | sponge metagenome | isolation source: marine sponge | host: Mycale hentscheli | place: New Zealand: South Island, Marlborough, Capsize Point | collected 2014-11-01
CCCCCCCCCCCCCCCCCCCCCCCCCCCCCCCCCCACAACACAAAACCACAAAAACAACCACCCTCCCCCCCCCCCCCCCCCCCCCCCCCCCCAACCATATTGAAATCTCTTTAACATGTTATTGTAACATCACATGTTTAGTTAGTATAGGTAGAAGCAATTGAGACAAAGTGGACAAGTAAACTCTAAGCTAAACCTCTATGGTGTGTGTGGGACCATTGTTCCGGCTACTTTTAACCATGTACACACACCCACACATACTGCTAAGGGTAATGAATTAAGATACTGAGAGTTAATTTGCAGAAGTCTAGTAAGTGTGCAGTATCTTTGTTGGCAGTTTATTGATACTGAATCTACTCAGCTTTTCTCATCTCCCAAGAAAGTATAGTAAAATCCCTCATCACAAACACATACGGCACACAACAAAGGCAACGGAAATACATTTAGCATGTGTGTTTGTGTGTGTATGTATGTGTGTGCTTGTGCGTGTAGCCTCGTTAACCCTAATCATACACTTCATTAACCCTAAATGGCTCACTGAAACTCTTCCTTATACAATAAAAAATGAGAAATTCAGTACTACAACTGTAATTTAGCATTCTTTCGTTTAGTCTATTAATCTATTAATAGTATGGGAAAAATTGCTGTCTAATTGAAATCGCACTGAGGAGAAAGTGAAATAGCGCGTAACTAATTGAAAAAGCACGGTAACTACGTGGAAACTAAGTGAAATACCACAGTAGCTAAGTGAAATAGTATGGGTAAGTGCGCATGCGTGCAGCATTAACCTTGGAAACATACAGTTTGAGTAGTTTCTAGGTGGAGACAATGTCATTCTTTACCACAGAAGCTCTATCTGTATTAGACGCAATGTTTTTCAACTGATAGGAGGAGCAGTACGTTGAAAACGAAGTTCCAGCGAAAGCTAATCCTGAAATAAGGAGATAGTGACTGATCGATACAGTATAGCTACAATTGCAAATAACTTTTTAAAAAGCTGGCCTACTATTAGCGAGTGATAGCACGGGTAACCTGTGCTATTAGGGATCAATAGCACTCGTAAGCAATTGAATTAGCACTCAGTTTTGCCTCGTGCTATTTCAATCGCATTACTCGTTCTACTACTCATACAAATATAATGAGATGTAATGAGACTAAATGTTTAAAATATAGCTGAGCTGTCTCGCTCGCTAAAGCACACCACCAGCAAAGAAAAAGACTAAGATACATCATAAAAAAAATCTTCATAGCACTAACATAGCTAATATTCTTTAGCATCCAAAAATTAAGTCCTCCCAGTATTAGAACAGTAGCTTCAACATGCATGACTAAACTATCATTGTACACTCTTACATGGAAGCCAACACTTCCGACTACAATAAGCTATTATGATACTCAATGTTCGGTTGTAATGTGCCTAGCCTTTACCAGTTTTATTAATAAACATTTATCAGTGTGTGCAATAATTGGCGAGTGAGCAAGACACTATCAGGGGTAACAATTGAAATCAGGGATATTTGTCTGTCTATACCATATATGTATGTGTGGACATATGTACTTTGACCCTCGTGTCTTTGTGGTTGCTTCTCTATCCCTTCCCAGAACTCCATTAAACATTTCTTATTCTTTAGAACTTCTTATTTTTTCAAGTCGAAAAATTTTATGGAGAAAGGTTACTATTGTATTGAGACCCTTTACCAGAAGTAATTAGTAATTGGGGAAATAGAGATAGAAAGTAGTTCTGCATTTGTTAGCTAAAAAGTATGGTCACAATGGCTACGAACTTATACTTTTAGAAATGGACTGATAAATTCTTTTGAAGTGTTTCGTTTGTGTACAGTCTCACTCGCCATTTGTGTTCAAGAACATCACTAGTTATACATTCACCACAACTACAACAACAACAACAACAACAACAACAAACAAGAGCTTTATGGGTAAAATTCCAAACATTATTATGGCTTTTATTCTCTATCCTTACAGTGACAAATTATGATGGCAAAATTCTAACATATTCTCTAGGCTGAAGACTTACGTGATAATGTAGCTCCATAGCCAGTCTATAATGTGCACACCTACAGTAGTCCAGGAGGGCACTATGAACAGATGCAACATTCTATAGGTACTGTAGCAATACAATGAAGAGGTAGTCTTCACTAAAAAACAAACCCTAGGTTCTTACTGCAAACTAAAATCTGAATTACAGTCAAAACTTCTAGTTCTTCTATTGAATTTTATGCGTAGAAGCAAAACAATTTTATTTTTAATAAGTGATGTATACTATAACAACTACTATAAAGGCCTAGAGATAATCGTGCACACAAATGGAGTAGTGGATACCTTATTACTTTTGCTGTGCCCATAATTTGATGGGAGACGCTGTACCCGAACATACCCACCACAGAGTGTTTGGCGCATGTGCAGCAATCACAAACGTTTTGCTAGTTCGGGAACGTAAGTCTGTTATGTAGGATTCCCACTCATTGCACCACGGTCTGCCTAGGAGACGGCCAAAAAATGTTAGCTAAACCACATCCACAGGAACGGTTGAGGTACACAATTGTATCCAGGCCCTTTCTCGACACATAGTGGTTCGGTAAAGGGTCTGGCTACTCCAAACTGGGAACAGAATGCACAGAAGAAAAGACTATAAAACAAGTGGTCTTGCAGTAGCAATTGTGTTTGTTGCCTACCTCTAGAAGGAAGTTGTTGTTTTTTAATGAGTTCTACTATTGCGAGGTCAAGGATGCTTGTTAGATTCTATTTAAGGAGCTGTTTAACTTAGAATTTGTGGTAGGTTGGGGATGAACTGTACATGGCTGAAGATTATGGGAAATTATGTATTTTAAGCCAAACAGATTCAACAAATTCACTTGATTTCGATAGGTAATGGAAATGGCTACACCAGATTCTTACACTAATAAGCTGCTATGGCAGCAATTAAGCAATACATACATGTAGTTGCTTCATAACAAGAAACCATTTATCTACGTATTCATTAACAAGTAACGGAAGAAGCACTATTAAAATGCCATGTATCACAGCCAGGTAACAATAGTCAATGTACTGCAGCAATGTTAGCTCTTACTAGATTGGTATTGCTCACAGGGTGAAAAAAATATTGCCTATGTAAGTCTTTGTTTATACTCTAGTTGGATAAGAGCCTTTCACTGAATGTTTATAATTTGTTTAATATAATGCTCACAATTAAATGAAGTCGTGGTGTCAGAACTTGTGTAGTAGATTTTAGCTTTGACAAAAGGTTTTACTAATAACCATACAGTAGTGCCTGTGGTGACGATACTTTACCAGTCTGATGTCCTTTTAGTTATTATTTTATTATTTTTATTTTTTTATTTATTTATTTATTTATTTTTTTTTTTGGAGGAATTTCTGTCTTTATTGTGATCAAATATACCAGCAAATCTAGCCACCTGTAGAGACAATAGGTAGGATTGTTTACCGAACCCGCTACGCTGGGAATGGGTCTGGGTACATGGCCATACCAAATTTGTTCTGCCGTATATATATTGCGGCAGTCAGTAATCACCGGGAATAGCCCCCCTCAACCACAACTAGAAATTCCAGTGCGTGTCAACCACCCTTTCAACGCTAGGTTTAGCAATCATGGCTAATTTACGGTAGAAATTCAGGTACAACAGAGTTGGGACACTCACCACTTCCACATTCCTCCAGAACAAATTTGGTAGACCATATCTCCAGACTCTCCGCGTGGTTGCATGCTACGTGGGTCTGGCTCCGCCAGACCGTTGATAAAAGAATTCTACTGGGATTGGAAATGGATCACGTGCGCCCGTGGAAACTGTACAAAACACTAATCTTAGGCATGTAACATTTTGTTACATTCAGAAGCATTTCCTAAAGCTGGTTACTACCTATCCTGAGCTGTATAAGGCGAGCTACCCCAAGGAATAACTATTTCTAGTTTACTGGATATTTTCTTTAAAAAAATGTGTTTGAAGTAATACCTACCTTTGCAGTCATTCAACTAAAACTGTTATAATCCCTTTAGCTGGTTAAAAAAGAAACTTACAGTGCAGGTTTGAAGTCAAATTGAATCTGGTATGTAATATACTAGTAAATGCAATAAGCATTATGATTGTGATGTATAGTTATTATCACGGGATATTCATACAAAGTTCACATTGATAAGCTTTAATTAGTGTAAGATCCATTTAAAATAAGATTAGCTAAGTATGAAACTTATTACTGACTTCAACTTCCAGGCTTAGTCTCGCGTAGCCAGACCCTTTACCAATCGCTACGCGGGAAAAGGGTCTGGTAAATTGACATTGAGCAGTTTGTTCAGTTCCCCTCGCTAATTGGGGAGACCGCAAACAATAGGTGACGTAATATCCTGTGAAGTAAGACTGCTAAAACGTTTGCGCGTATAGTATTTCTGTGCACAACAACTCTCCAACAGCTGTGTCAAAACTCTTCCTTTAGTGATGCCATTAGTTTAAGCAGTGACTTGGCCTAACTTTTTTAAAGATATCTGGAGTTGGTAAATTTCGCTTAGTTGTTGCTTTGTGCACAGGCCATTGTATATGCCATGGTACCTTAGGTTTTTGTCATGCTTAAAGGTGAATAATGCTAGCCAAGAATCAGTATCATAGTGCCATTAATTTTTAACAGGCAGCATTTCCCAGCATTGCTTTGCACAAGTAACATTTCTTCATGGCAATACAGAAGAACTCTGTCTAATGATCTGTACAATTCAGCGCCTGAAAATATTTAACGATTTACACCCACACTAATTGAACCACAGTTAACCACTTGCTGACTAAGCAAGAACAAACTGCTCTACGTCAGTTTACCAGACCCTTTTCCCGCGCAGCGATTGGTAAAGGGTCTGGCTACGCGAGACTATTCCAGGCTCAGGTCCTAATGTCCTAATGGCAGGTACAGCAGATATTACGGTCTCTGTGTCACTAGCTATTATTTTAAACTTGGCAGATCATAAAGAATTGAGGCACCCGCAAACAATCAGATATGCGGCGCACAATGTTACCATGCCTTTTTGTATTGGTTACGGGCGTTTCCAATCCCGGTAGAATTCTTTTACCAGACTATGTTTATAATGTAATGCTCACAAATTTAATGAAGTGTGGTGTCAGAACTTGTGTAGTAGATTTTAACTACGGCTACTAACAACCATACAATAGTGCCTGCAGTACTGCTTATGATATATTAACTTACGCAATCCCCGTAACAGGGTAGTAGCAAAAATGAATTACAAGAACACCTCCTCGACAAACTCTTATCCAATTACGATGCTTTACCATATTATTTGGACACTTTTTATTTTCCTATAGTGACGATACTTTACCAGTCTGTTGTGTTTTATTATTATTATTTTTATTATTTTTTTAAATTATGAATGGAGGAATTTCTGTCTTAATTGTAATCAAAATATACGTAATCTAGCCAGTGTAGAGACAATAGGGAGTTTTGTTTCCACCCATTAGATAAACTACTAGGCTACCTGAAGTAAAGTTATAGGTGATTCAAACAGAGAAGGTAGTAAATTGTTCAATCTGGATACATTTCCTATCCTTCAATAAAATAATAGTGAATAAAACGTTAAATTGTTTATGTTCTAATTGTTTATGTTAAATTGGCCTTATATCTTATGCAAATAATTTTTCCTGAAAAATTTTTCCCTCAAAATGTGGATGGTAAGTCCTAGTTGAGCTACAGTAAAGAAATGGTATGTGAAATGTTAAATTTATGTCCGACATTAAAGCATACTGTTGGTCTCTCTTATCCAAAGAAATTAATCACAAAACTATATATAAATTAGAGAACTAGGTGGAATGTTAATTTCCTTGATCAACATCAGGAGAATAGGTAATAATCCCACGTTGCGGGGTATTACTTTTAATTAAGCAAAAGCTACAGTTCTGCTCATTGCTAGGAACTGTACAAACTTATTGTAAAAATATAATATATAAAATAGAAAAATATGATCGATAAAAATTTTTTAAAAAATATAGGGTGTGGTTGCAAATTATTCTTAATTCTGCAAAAAAAAAGACAACAGAACAAAACAGTTACATTAATTACTCATTTATAACAGTAAATAGCTAGCCACTTAAAACATGTTATCAAAGACTCGATAATACATTTTTATCTCAATTAAATTTAATTTTGACATGCTGAACTTTAATTATATCATGACGTAATAAGTGAATATAGCTAATAACTTATAATCTTCTTTACTATCATTCACCTACCTTCAAGGGTGTCCTCTCATTCATCATTCAAAGAATACTTCTCAGGTTACATGCAGGGTGTGTGTTAATAACTTCAAATTCTTCAGTACAGTCTACACCACTGCTTATGAAAATGCTATCATTGGTTGTCATTTTCAATGTTTTGTCTTCCATTTTGAAATCAGTTTTCCTTTTACTTTAAAAATACATCATTGCATTCAATTAAGCATTTTTTAAACAAACTAGGCTAAATAATGACTATAAAAACACCTATAAAGGCCACTCTTCGTCATGAATTAATGTAGTTGAATTCTCTAATAAAATGATAGGACTAACATGACAAGGGTGACATTGATTTCATGCTATAGCAATCACCAATAATTATTTACCTTTAATCTTGTGATAAATGTTCAACTGCAAAGTTTGGTACTATACATTTACAACTTTTATTATTAAACTTATTTTGCTGATAAATAGTTGCTTGCTATGTATGTTGTTGTTTTACACTAAATTACACAATCAAATTTTCAATTGGTTAACATTCTTGGGAATCAAATCAAAATTACTTGGAATCATTGGCGAAAAAAAATGAATACCTTCAAACATCCTTGAAATACCCTTCATTTTAAATGAAAAACAAATTTTGTATAGATTGAAAGTAAACGAGTTCATATTGAAGGTTGAGGTAGCTCAAATACTACCTAGCTTCAATGACAAAACTACATTATTTTATTATGCACGTCTTTTCACAACTATACTCACATTATTATAGAACACAAATAAATTGTCATAACTATAATTTATATCACATTTCTTACATGGTATCATCCATGTCTGTATTGTTTCCATCATTTTTGTGACTAAAAATATAAGCAACAAAAAATTGGGGTTAGTTAAAAACAACAACAAGCGGCATACAACAATAAATGCTTTTCAATTGTCTTTTGTGTAGGTAATTTAGGGTTTACACAAAACAGGGTAAATCAAATTAATAATTATCTCATATGGTGTATAATTATGAATTATTATGGTCAGACAGGGAGTGGTGCAATTTTTATTTGTTGATAACAAACATGATAAAATTTGTGAGTGATGTAAATAATTATTATGTGAATGAATTATGTACACAGACATACTTACAATTTACTTTGATGTTTCCTCCATATTATTATGATCAGTACAATAAAGCTTGATATGAAGATCACGGTTGGTACAACTGTGCAGATTACAATGAGTAAAGCATTTTTCTTAGCCTCTGCAGAAAGAACCATGGAAGTACCTATCAATAAATTTATCAGTAAAACATGAGTTTATTGATATTCAATTAAGTCGGATAATGTGAATTTGCAATACAACATAATTGATCTTCATAATAATCTCAACCATTCAAAATGTAACTAAATTTGATTGCTTACTATTAATTGCAACACTACTATAATCACTTTCTGAAGTTGTCACACTCCTGTTGTCACTACTGAGCATTATGCTTGGAACAGTGGAATAAGATGGAGATGATCGAGAAGGGTATTCTTCTAAGCTACTATTCAAGGATTTTGCAAAAGAATGATAAGAGCAAGTGAGAGAAAATCTTTCACTAGTAGTAACAAAAGCAAAAGTAGTAGTCTCATAAAATATGAATCTTGCCGCGAGGATCACTTGAAAATTTACAGTGGCATTATTATTTTTGACATTCCTTGTGTCACCTGGTGAATCAGTCAAACTAAACCCTACAGCTCGCAAGGTTGGCACTCCAATGATCTGCGATGAACTGTTAGTTCCGCACACAAATATGTGTGTGAGGAGAGAGGAAGTTTGTAACTGTTGCACTATAGGAGCAGCCAGGATATATTCCAATCCAACATCAGTATCAGTATTTTTTGTGGTATTGCCTTTTTCTCCTAATTTGGCATCTACTGCATTGCTAGTAGTGTTTATATCAACATTATTGGTGCACAAAACCTCAAAAGTAGTTGTTTGATTATGGGGTACAGATATAATCAGAATAGAGTCAAATATGACAGTTCCGTCTTCTTGCCTTGCAGAAAGTAAAGTAGTTGTAAAGTTATACCCATTTCCTTTGCTAACAACGGTTGTCCCAACATCAGAAATGGTGTAGCCTCCCAAACTAGTATTGTCTATTCCCCACTGGATAACTGATCCTTGGCAATTGCAGCAGAAGTAATAATCATCCACATGAGCACTGCCAAATCGATGTGCTCTTCGCAAATACTCTACGCTCACTAAAAAACTTCCTACATGTGGGAGTAGGAGACTTACGGCAAATAAGAATTCAAATTTCATCTGCATTGAGAATCAAGTTAAATCAATTAGCTAACTGATGAATTAGTAATTAAATACATTCAATTCACAATATTTATCTTGACAACATACATCTGAATACCATTTACTATGAATAGGTCTAAATTGATGTCCTTATATAGGATGAATTTGATGAAAGTAAAATATTGAAAAAGTGGGAGTGGCAGGTGCTGGACATTATTATCAAAATAACAGTAAAAAATAAAAAATACATTTTATTAAATAGCATCAAAATTACTCAAGAACAGAAAATTTATGACTTGCTTTTATGTTACATGATAATATTATAGTACTTTGGGGTTAATAAACTCTATGAAAACTTAGGTTTTAAACGTATTAAGTAGGTTGGGAAATGAATTCTACAAAGATAAAATTGGTCCCAATGTAAGTTGTGAAGGTCTTATTATTTGGAAAAATGTATTTTCCAACATGGCACAACACACTTACACACATAATATTGATGTACTCTAATGAAATTTCTAATTAGGGATAGTTATTTAATTAATGTTCTGCATTTACCCTAACTGTTGTACTTCCTTTAGGGTATAACTGACATAACATAATTTTGGCCAAAGTTGCTTCAATTTTTTTCCATACAGTGATTTAGTGATGTGTGATTGATAAACTTAAAGTAAAGATTGTAACTTTATATTCATTATATCCAAGTATTATTCTTGATAATATGTATTGGGTGAGACAGTAATTTATGCCATGAAAAAATTCATATGTGGTAGAGCCAAATAAAGAGAGAAAACTTATAACTAAATTATAATCTATCACAATGGGGAATTTTTTGAACCACTGTGAATTCCAAAGAATGCACACAAATATTACAACCTGTGGTTTCATTTGAGCTGCCTCCAGTGAACCCATACCATGGTTAAAGGTAAGATTATGTGGTTGATAGTACTTACCATGCAGATGTCTAACAGTTGCTGTGTGGTGGGTTCCCGCCCTTTATTTAGCCAGTGAACCCATACCACCGGTATGGTGCCACTATAAAAAATTCCCATGAAACCACATTTCCCTTAGGAGACTACTGTGAATATAATTATGACATAAGAAAAATGTGTACTGGTCCTTCTTCACTAATTAACCAGACACTCCTACAGAATAATTCAAATCCCCATAAGCTACATTCTATTTGAGCCATGTAAATTAGTATCAGTAAAATAACATTATAATTTCTTGTACCAAGCACTCAAATTTTGAATAAAATAACTTCAAGAAACAAAGTAACTAATAGACTTAAAAATGTTACATAGTCATCTCGTAGTTAAACTATTTATTTGAAGTAAGTGAAGTCAATGCTAACTCACACACACACTAATTCTATCAGTACTAGCTTGCTGTTCATTATGAATCATTCGTGTGACCTTAAGATTAATGGAAGTCATAAGCCTCCCACTTTCACCTCTGCTCTACCAAACAAATAAATATAATTATATCGAATAAAAATTTATAGCATGTGTATATAGCAATTCTCACCACTGCCCCGCCCCTTTTTACTGGTATATTTTTAGTTGCTGGGAAGTATTAGCTATATAAATATGTTTGAGTTTTCAAAAAGAGTAAAAAATTTTGGAGTAAATTTGCAGTAAATAACTAATGAGCTAAATAATATAATGGTTCAACCTCATTCGCACACTATACAAAAATTCAAATAATAGGAAGAGAAAGCTGAAATGTTTTATGGGGAAGCTAAGAAAGATCTAGGAAGTTGGGATGGGGAAGCTAGGAAACTTATAAAAGAAGCTTCCCACTTGACATCCCCCACCCCCCTCACCCCTCCATTCAACCAGCCAAGTTGAACCCCTAAGCACTGAATGACTCAGCACACTCTAGCTCATCTAATAGATAGAGCCACAAGATTATCAGAGCTTATTACAAAGCTACCTATAAATAGGAAACAATTGACATTGTAAAAGCACTGTGACTGTTTAACATATAAACTGATACTCATGTTGCTATATGTTATTCCTAGAAACCAGATTCACTAATTTATTAGCTTACCTTTCTTGAATAGAAGAAGTGGTCTCAGTCTCGTAGCCACTCGTACCGGAAATAATAGAAACGCGTACGATTCTAACCTCATTCAAAATGATGCTTACGCGTGGGCGTTCAATATATATTTTAGTTTGCAAGGAAGCCATACACGTGTTTGTCTTAATACTGTAGTGTGCTGTTCAGTCAAGCTAACAGCATAGTTTGAGGGAGACCTGAATTAATTTTTCTTTCTATGTCTTTTGAACCAGACCATTTTAGCATCAGAATACCTTTTAATATGGCAAGTTATATATTGCTTATTAATTTGGGACATAGCAATCTGCAACCAAATTAGACCAAAATAATTTATTAGTGATATGTCATAGTGATTCATGTATTTATGACATACTAAATATTATTATTGTAACTGCAAAACAAAGAATTTTTTTTTAAGTGATATTGAATGTATTTACAATCAAAGAGTTCAGTGCTAAGGAGAAGAGGTCCAAAGACAACGATCCATCGAGGCTGAAAATGTGGTCCTTGCCAGTTATGCTGCAAATCTGCTTCTTATTACATTAACCTGTCCACTTGGGATCCTGAACTAACAAAACTCCGGGCCATGGAGAAAACAATCACAGTTGACAACTGTATTTGTCATGCACGTGCAAAAGACATAGAAAGAAAAATTAATTCAGGTGACTATGTACCAGGTTGGACATTACAGAACAAAGAAAACATAACACTGATGATAGGAAGCTAGTTCCACTGTGCCAGGTTCATTATAAACAAGTGCATCGCACAATCAACCCTCAAGTATACATGTAGTGCACAATCAACCCTCAAGTATACATGTAGAGTGCTAACATAAAGGGGTCGTACAGGCACTGCCCTAACACTGTTGCCATTAAATATCATTAATGTCAAGTCAGTGATATGGATTTGTACATCACTGAAAATATGCACAAGTTGTAATAATAGTCACCTCGAAATAATTGCTAATTTTAAGCAAAATAGTCATGATTATGAATTAAGCTATATAATATCCCCGAATATACTTCATACTCTATTATGTGGATGGCCTAGTCTGATTCCAAGCAAATAAACATTGAGCTCCTTGACTACAAAACATTGCTCTCGTTATGGTACTGATAAAGCAAGCTATGCTACAACTATTCTTTTTATGGTGTGCGTAATGTAATTATTTAAGCAAGCTACGCTACAACTATTCTTTTTATGGTGGACTGTAATGTACTTATTTAGATAACTTATAGTACTAAATGCCTATCAATGGTTCACTGTTTGTGTACAGCAGCTCACGGTAGTGGTTAGAAGCCTGGTTACACGAGAACGATAATATAGCATTAGCTGTTTACCGCTTATTGCTGATAGTCAGCAATGTTCAATGAATTTATTAATAGAACACACATAGAGCGTCAGACAAATTATTAGTTTTGGCATAATTTCCCCCTTCTTTTTCGCTTTTTAAAGAATAAATGAAGAAACAAAAGTATGTGTGGCTTTCTTGTAAATGCTGCAATTCTTATTAGATCAATATAAATTGAAAAAAAAATAATAATAAGGTTGATAGACAACTTCTCTATTTCTCATTATTTTACAGATTGACTTAACTGAGAATGATGACCAGCTCAGGTCACTATTCACAGATTCCACTAAAGAATCAGTTCTTTTAGAAAATAGATTTCGCAATTTGCTGCTGGTCTGGAAGTCTTCCAGATTACATTAATTGACCCACTTTTTGTGAAACATGAAAGTTCCAAGAAGATAGATAAAGGTATAGCTATTTAATTCATTGTGTTATAATTATTACATTCTGTCTCATGAAGTAGCAACATGGGATCAACCTATTTAGTTATTATGATTACTCCGAATTTAATGCTTCATTTTCTGAATACAGATTAATTTTTGAAGTTGTTATGCAATTGATCCTCAAAGAAAATGTAATGAAGAGGCTACATTCATTTATTGCATGGACTTCATTGATGATTGTGAAGGTATGTAGCTATTAGTCTCGCGTAGCCAGACCCTTTACCTACAGCTATGCTGGGAAAGGGTCTGGTGATATTAGTACATAGTAGTGTACCAGTTCAAAAGGAATGTAATTAGTCCTTCACCAGAAGCTCCCCGGTTAAACCCTTACGTAAATGTAAAAATACCGCACACGAAATACTTCAATGCCTAGCTATATAGCTAATTGCTTGTACAAAATGTCTCTTGCACTGTGTGAGAGGTGGCACTTATTGGTGCGCTATAAGTTACAACATACTAGCTTATTCTCCTAGTTTATAACAGTGGCATTATTAGTCACAAATCACCTTTTCTTGTCAATATCAAAGAGCTTTCTTATATATTTACCATTTTTACAAGCCCTAAATTACTCGTCCTGCAGCCCTTTCATGAATCCTCATTCGTAGCAAGTTCTACTGTCCCATTTCAGTACGTGGAAATCTAGCTGATTGAGTGGCTATGGTATACCCTAAATTCCTGACTGGAGGTTATTGAACTGGTACTATGTACTAATGCCACCAGACCATTTCCCAGCATAGCGGTAGGTAAAGGGTCTGGCTACGCGAGACTATGTAGCTAAGTGTTTGTTAAAGCTATGAAATGTTATCCTTTAATGCTTTTGCAATATATTTTATAGATCAAAATGTTATGACTGCAATTGGAGAACCAGTTACTACTAATGATATATTGAGTTTCTTTACTGGTGCAGACTGTGAGCCACCACTTGGATTTGACAGAAAGTCTAAACTCTATTTTGCTTATGAAAACCCCTTAGTTTTGGAGTAGTTTGCTTTTGGTAAGAAAAACTAAGCCAAAAAACTAAACTGGCTAATTATTTTAGAATGACAAAACTAAAATAAATGAAATATTAGGGAGCCATTACTAATATTTTTTTAATTTCATTCCTGTATGCATGCTAAGCAGCTATAATACTAATAGCATTCTAGGTAAATTGGAAATATTAACACTAACTACCACAAAATTTTAATTTCAACAAAAAGGTAATATCATAAAGGATTCACCCTAGAAAACCCTATGGTGCCTTTATACATACTTTTGGAATGTTTAGGCCACTTAGCAAGCAATACAGTTCATTGAAAATGACATTGTTTTTTATTAGCTATTGTTAATTCCATGTGTCTCAATTAAATATTATTATCTGTAGCTAATTATATCTTCTTGGGAATTTGTACAGTAGCTAGCTATAATATAATAGCTGTAAAAAGGTGTAGGGCAATGAGACAAACATGAGGCGAAGTAAAAACAAACTTTGGACAGGGATGATGTTGCTAGCATACCAGTCAACACCTGACTATTCAGGAGGGTAATTTCTGATCATAAGCTAGTTCACACTGTCATTTAAATAGGAATTATTATTCACTGTAGCTATGTAATCTTTTTAGTTTCTTTTTTTTATGGTTTATACATGTCACTTGCTTACATGCAAATCAAGGAGATATAATGACAGTGTCTGTCAAGAGTGGTTGTTGTTTTGTGTGTTTTTTCCCTGACATGTGCTTCAGTCTGGCATGCTAATTTAAACAAAATATTACAAGTAGGTGATGGCCTAAAGTTGGTGCCAAAGCACCCCTCCAACCCTCAACCTCGGATTACCCCGCCCCCCCCCCTGCATTTCATTACCCTCACCTGAACTACTTTTCATGCTATGCCTCACTACTTATGTCATTGCCCTTCAATATTCTTTAGTACTGTAGCTACTAGCTATATCGTTAGAATACACTGCAACACCAAGATATTGTTTAGTGTGGTTAATACACACTAGAGGCACTTTGACTGGTCCCAGATGGACACAAATGTGCTAATTTCTGCACTTTTGTAGTAGCTACCATGCCCAGGAGTACTTTATTGTTCACTTTCTTTCTGTATGACATAGCTAGAATTTAATGCTGTAGGACTCTCTCTCTTCTCAGAAGTATCCAAACAATGCTCAAGTAAATGAGTAACCCCTTACCTAGTTTTGTGGCAAGGTGCTCCAAATAACCACTCCAAATTCCAGAATCATTCTACTAATTCATTGATATTATTCCAGAAGAAAATGTAGCTAGCTAGCTATTACCCATTATTGGTAGTAGATAGGCCCGAAACACAATGTTATTTATGAGGGTAGCTTTTATTTGATGTGAAATAAACTACAATAAGGCAGCTATCTGATTTTATTTGAGACAAATTGAATTGACTCCATGTAAAGTTCAATACCATACTGTGAGTTGCGCTCTAGTGGATTAATAGCTTGTGTCGGGCCCTCTGCTTCTTTGGCTAGGTCCACCCAACAATGCTATAGTAATTTCCTCGTCAGTTCAAGTTTTAACTTAATTTTGATATATCCAAATAAAGATAATGAGTGAGAGTGTTTCAATCAAAGAGTCAGAACTCATGACTGTCCCTGGTCAGCCCTTTTATAGACTGCCAATGGAATCACAAGAAAACAGAATAAAATGAAAACCTGACCAATCACAGAGATGATAATGAATTATTAAAGTAACCAATCAAATGAGAGAACAAACATTCACACAAATTGTAACAAGTAACCTAGGCAACATAAAAATGATACATAAAAAACAGCTGCTACTACAACAATTGAAACTAACACACAAACAACATACAAACATACATACAGAATAAATGTTATATATAGCACTTACCGAGGTGAATCTATCTATTTAGGGAGCAGGGTAGCACTTCGTCTCGCGGCGCCAGACCCTTTACCTAACCGCTGAAAGGGTCAGGTAGATCGCACTCACCTCTCCAAATAGGGGCGTGACTAAAGACATCGGTAATAATCGTTTACAGTAGCAAATTCTCTCCCAAACTTTCTCCCAAAAATTTTTTCTCCAAAAATTTCTCCCAAAATTTTTCTCTCCAAAAATTTTTCTCTCCAAAAATTTCTCCCAAAAATTTTCTTCTAACAAATTTCTCCCAAAAAAATTTCTTCCCCAAAAATTCTCAAGAATTCCTCCTAAAATTTTCTCCCCACATATTTCACCACCACAATTTCTTTCAAAAAATTTCCCCCCAAAAGTTACCCCTCCAAAAATACAAGTCTCCTAATACTTAGTAGCTACACCGGACATAAAAAATAAAGCGACGTAAAATTAAAGAGTGACAGTTGAAAAAATTTTAGCGTAATAATTTGTACACCCTGACAAAAAATTGTCATACAAAAAAAACACGTATATTTAACGGTACATAAATAGGTCGCAAAAAAATACTATTGAATTTTGACACTCCGGCCATATAGATTACATTAACCACAACTATGTATCAGATTACAATGTGGTGTATGCTGTGTGCCCCATTTATCCATGTCAGTACGTATTATTGACCAAGTATCAAACATATGGAACAAGTGGCCATAAATTCTACTACTCAAACTGTTTTCTCTCCACTGCAAACTGATATGTAGGAATGGATATGTCTGTACTTTGCAAAAAGTAGAAATATAATTATTCATAGCTAATACACACATCAATTACTGTAAATACAATTAGCAATGATCCCAAGCTGCATTTCGGCAGAATTGACCCAATCCTCCAGATATGGTAAGATTTTCATTTTAGTGTGCTTTTTATTAATAGTTGTGTCATTTCCTGTGCGCATGTGAGTGTGTTTATTACTTATTATTTAAATTTAGTGTGCATGCCATTTCATAGATTTTAAGGGCTCTGCCATGCAGCCCAAAAGCCACTAAGAAAATGGGCAGTTGAACCATCACACCAGAAAAAAGTGCACTGCTTGCAGGCATATGATTTACTTAAGTGTACTGCTGGAAAATCTGTAGTGTGCTTGAGAGGAAACTATGTAGTAAACTCTTATTCTGGAACAAAAAGTACACTGGATTGGTAAAACATGAGTAAACATAGGAAGTTGTACATGTGTGGTTTGTAGTTTGTTCCAGAATTAGAGTTTACCACATGGTAAACTATGCAGTAAATTTACAGTAAACTTCGGTAAAACAAGGACTGGCAAGCAGTGTTGAACCTCCTCACACACGAGTAATTCTACCATTTTTTCCGTCTCCACATTAGGATTAACAATATTGAGTCTCAAACTTGTCTACCTACAATGAACATTCACTATTGAATATGAAGTACCATTCAATTGGTGCTGTACAGGTACCATTAGATCTGTCATACCTGGCTATGGACAAACCGATAATGGGTGGAATGATGGTGAGTGGATGTGTGGCGTTGATGCTAGAAAGTGATCTCTCATCTTGACTTTCCACTAAATGGAATTTAGCACGACTATAGCACCAGTGCATCCATACGAATGTTCGACTGATACATGTGTGATGTAATAGTCACTTAGAGATGAGCTCATATCACTTTCTGCATCAGTTTCTCCAGTCATCAACTCATCATTGTTGTTGCTACCTTCACCAGTCGATCTTGTCATCCTCGTCACAGTGTTAGCCCCCCTCAGATAGTTCATCCTCATCAAATTGTTTATCCTCGTCAAATTGTTCATCCTCTGCAAGTTATTCATCTTCATCAAATTGTTCATCCTCATCAAAACTGTTGGTCCTCATTAAACTCTTGGCCCTCATGAAAATTTTTGGTACTCGTCAAATTGTTTGTCCTCATACAATTGTTAAATGGTTCCTCTTCATGCCCTAACAAAATTCTTTGTTTAAGTGAAATTGTTTGTCCTACTCAAATTAATCATTCAGTTTCTCCATCTTCTTCAACCGTTTCCTCATTCCACATAGCTTCCATTGACCTATTCATGTCTTTCCTTGTCCTTCATACTTCAAATGACCAGGTGGTGTAGTTGAACAAAAAGATAACTGCATTTTAGAGGCTTTAGCAAATCGTCCACGTTTATTAGTGTTTGTTGATGTCTTTCCTCAGACAGCTTGTTAATTTTGGCTTGCAAGATACAACTTCAATTTTCTAGCTGCATTAATAATTCTCTGTAAAAGCCACCCAAATTCGATTAATTATAATTAGCTACCCTAAAAAGAAAAATTATAATGTGATTTCAATCATTACACACAAGTAATGTTCAATTGATATAGCTAATGTCTCGAAAATGTTTTCTACAGTCTGCGGTCTTCGTTTGTTTGTTTTTTTACCCTCGAACA
>WLWI01001993.1_pt1 | contig 17671 bp, 8 predicted proteins | sample 6701501 | NCBI WGS metagenome assembly WLWI01 (sample SAMN12718690, study PRJNA515312) | sponge metagenome | isolation source: marine sponge | host: Mycale hentscheli | place: New Zealand: South Island, Marlborough, Capsize Point | collected 2014-11-01
GAAACTACAGCATTAAGCAAACCTTACTTTATACTTAAGCTCCAAAGTATGAGAAAATTCCTGCTAAAACGCTTGTTTTCAAGACACAAAAAGTTGATTCGACCGGTTACTATGGCATTGAAGACCCCTTTCCAGACTTAATTTCAAAACTTCGCCTTTTATGGGGGGATACGGAGTGCCGGTTGTAGGTTGTCAAGAGCCGTTGGTAGTCAGAATACGTAGTAGTATTAATGCTATGGAAGCTACTACTTCTCGAGGGAAGCTGAGAGAGCTTATTGTCAAGAATCAAGGTAATTCAGATGGTCAAAGTAACTTCAATTTGATACTACAGAAGTTATCAATACTCAAGAATGATGTAAGTAGTAATTCCATATTTGTGGGCTAAAATTACAAGTATTACCCTGTATGCTAAATTAAAAAACTGGACCTTATCAGTAGCTTCAGTGTTAGAAGTCAAAATCATTCATATAAAAATAGTATAGTCTTTAGGCTCGCTCGTCATTTGTGCTCAAGCACACCACTAGTTATCTATTTATTTGTATATATGTTTGGACGTACGTATGTCATTTTGTACTTTGACACTCGCGTTTTTGTGTTAGTAATGTGGGCGACCCCGTCCCAAATTGCACTAAACAGAATCCTCTGGTTTATCGATCAGTACCCGTATTACACTAGAAATTGAATTGTTTACCATTTTGAATTCTTTTGCGGGTGCAGTTAAAACTTGAAAACTTAAGGGACATCCATTTCTATTCGAGTTTGTGACGGTGGTAAGTCAATGCGCTCTTTGTCGTCATGGTTATAAGCCGTGCGCAACAGTATTTACTTGAAAACGCATTGTCCACTAGATTAACCACGAAGGTAAGTCTGTGTAGGTGCATGTCCAGTTGTGTCAAAGCATTGTGTGTTGCAACCACTACTTAGCTAAAGAATATCACAAAGAAAAATTTTAAATAACGTGTATTGTTTTGTTGTTGTTTTTTTCCTTCAATTCAAGCAGTTGCAGAGAGTTGTTACTATGGCAATAAAATCCCCTTACCGTGTATGCGAAATTAAAAAAACTGGACCTTATTTTCAGTAGCTTCAGTGTTAGAAGTAAAAATCATACATATAAAAATAGTATAGTCTTTAGGCTCGCTGCCATTTGTGCTCAAGCACATCACTAGTTATGTTTGGACTTATGTATGTCATTTTGTACTTGGACTCTCCGTATTTTTGTGTTCGCTCGACATTCGACCCCGTCCCAAACTTCACTAAACAGAACCGTATCACCTTAGAAATTGAATTGTTTATCGCTTTGAATTATTTTGAGGGTGCAGTTAAAACGCAAAAACTTATGGGAACTCCATTTCTATTCAAGTTAGTGGCGGTGGTAAGTTAATACGCTATTTGTCACAGTTATAAGCCCTACTAAACAACATTTACTTAAAAATTCATTGTCCACTAGACGAACCACGAAGGTATATCTTACGTGGGTATGTTCAGTTGTGTGAAAGTATTGTGCGTTACAACTGCTATTAAGAATATCACATAGAAAAATTTAAATAACGTGACTTGATTTTGTTGCTTCTTTTTCAATTCAAACAGTTGAGGGGAGCGATTACTATGGCATTGAATTCCCTTTACCGCATTATGCGTAGTTTAACAACTCGACTTTATTTTAGCTAGTTTGAATGTTAGTGGTTAAAATCAATCGTTTAACAATAGTGTAGTTTAAGGCTCGCTCGCCATTTGTGCTCTAGCACACCGCTAGTTGGCGAGCGAGAGTAGCCAGCGAGACACTTACAGGGGTAAAAATGAAAAAATCGGGGATGTTTGTTTGTTTATATATATGGACGTACGTATGTCATTTTGTACTTTGACCCTCCTTATTTTTGTGTTCGCACCGCGTTCGAACCGTCCCAAACTTCACTAAATAGAATCCTCCGGCTTAGCGACCATTACCCGTATTGCCTTTGAAATTGAATTGTTTACGGCTTTGAATTGTTTTGCGGGGTGCAGTTAAAACTAAAAAACTCATGGGGGCTCCATTTCTATTTGAGTTAATGGCGGTGGTAAGTTAATACGCTATTTGTCACAGTTATAAGCCCTACTCAACAGTATTTACTTAAAAATTCATTGTCCGCTAGAATTACCAGTAAGGTAAGTCTTGCGTAGGTATGTTCAGTTGTGTGAAAGTATTGTGCGTTACAACTACTATTAAGAATATCACTAAGAAAATTTTAAATAACGTGATTTGACTTTGTTGCTTCTTTTTCAATTCAAACTGTTGCGGGAGCGGTTACTATGACATTGAAACCCCTTTAACGCATACGTAATTTAAAAACTCGACTTTATTTTAGTAGCTTGAGTGTTAGTTGTTAAAATCAAATATAACTATAGTGTAGTTTAAGGCTCGCTCGCTATTTGTGCTCAAGCACACACTTGTTTAGATATATGTATGGACGTATGTATGTCATTTTGTACTTTGACTCTCCGTATTTTTGTGTTCGCTCCGCGTTCGACCCCGTCCCAAACTTCACTAAATAGAATCCTCCGGTTTAGCGACCATTACCCGTATTTTTACCGCTTTGAATTGCTTTGCGGGTGCAGTTAAAACTCAAAATCTTATGGGAGCTCCATTTCTATTCGAGTTAGTGACGGTGGTAAATTAATGTGCTATTTGTCACAGTTATAAGCCCTACTCAACAGTATTTACTTAAAAATGCATTGTCCACTAGACGAACCACGAAGGTAAGTCTTGCGTAGGTATGTTCAGTTGTGTGAAAGTATTGTGCTTTACAACTACTATTAAGAATATCACAAAGAAAATTTTAAATAACGTGATTTGATTTTGTCTTCTTTTTCAATTCAAACTAAAATCAAATTTAACAATAGTGTAGTTTAAGGCTCGCTCGCCATTTGTGCTCAAAATGTATGTCATTTTGTACTTTGACCCTCCGTATTTTTGTGTTCGCTCCGCGTTCGACCCCGTCCCAATCTTCACTAAACAGAATTCTCCGGTTTAGCGACCATTACCCGTATCACCTTAGCAATTGAATTGTTTACCGTTTTGAATTGTTTTGCGGGTGCAGTTAAAACGCAAAAAACTTATGGGAGCTCCATTTCTATTCGAGTTAGTGGCGGTGGTAAGTTAACTGGCTATTTGTCACAATTATAAGCCCTACTCAACAGTATTTATTTTAAAATTCATTGTCCACTAGACTAACCACGAAAGTAAGTCTTGCGTATGTATTGTCAGTTGTGTGAAAATATTGTGCGTTACACACAAAGAAAACTTTAAATAACCTGACTTGATTTTGTAGCTTTTTTTTTAATTCAAACAGTTGCGTGGAGCGGTTACTATGGCATTGAAACCCCTTTACCTCATACGTAATTTAAAAACTCGACTTTATCGGCGAGCGAGCGTAGCTAGCGAGACACTTACAGGGGTAAAAATGAAAAAAATCGTATGTATGTCATTTTGTACTCTGACCCTCCGTATTTTTGTGTTCGCTCCGCGTTCGACCTGGTCCCAAACTTCACTAAACAGAATCCTCCGGTTTAGCGACCATTACCCGTATCACCTTAGAAATTGAATTGTTTACGGCTTTGAATTGTTTTGCGGGTATGGGCGCTACATTTCTATTCGAGTCAGTGGCAGTGGTAAGTTAATGTGCTATTTGTCACAGTTATAAGCCCTACTCAACAGTATTTACTTAAAAATACATTGTCCACTAGACGAATCACGAAGGTAAGTCTTGCGTAGGTATGTTCAGTTGTGTGAAAGTATTGTGCGTTACAACTACTATTAAGAATACCACAAAGAAAATTTTAAATAACGTGATTTGATTTTGTTGCTTCTTTTTCAATTCAAACTGTTGCGCGGTTACTATGACATTGAAACCCTTTACCTCATACGTAATTTAACAACTCGACTTTATTTGTTAGTTGTTAAAATCAAATTTAACAATAGTGTAGTTTAAGGCTCGCTCGCCATTTGTGCTCAAGCACACCACTAGTTTTAGTAGCTGGAGTGTTAGTTGTTAAAATCAATCATTTAACAATAGTGTAGTTTAAGGCTAGCTGCCATTTGTGCTCAAGCACGCCACTAAACGTCGTGGGTTCCCTTCTGTTCTCCAATACATGATATTTTTGCATAGTTTTCTCTGAAAATACAGCATCAAGCAAGTCTTACTTTATACTAAGGCTCCAAATTGTGAGAAAACATCAGTGAAACACAATTTTTAAAGTCATAATGAGTTACTGTGACTGGTTAATAAGGAAGCTCCAGCACACACTAGTTGCCTAATACATAGTCTGCTAAGCTCAATTAACAAATTTTGGACAATTTAGTTTTCTTGACTTAGTAGCCAATATTGAAGGTTTTACTTTTTCTTAAGTCTTTATTTTTCACCAAGAACATGCAAGAAATCCAGGCTAGAGTTATGAAGGGTCATCACTTAATTGTAATGTTAACCTTGATAGTGCCTACAGGGCCTCTAGAAGTCATAGGTCGGGGGTCAAAAATCCCATGCCTCTTCCTAAAATGCTAGTCACTGCAAGCACTGCCTAAGAATTTAACCTTCCTTAGTGGATACCAGCACCCACCCTTGTCAGGTTAATAGTTTAATTGTTCTATATAGTACCAAGTAATTGGTAGACAGAAAATGACTAACTGAACAGAAAAGAGAAAATCTGAAAAAAAATATATAATAAATCAGACTTGCAGGATGACTTACAGTTCAATGCACACAGAACACAATGGAACAAAAGAGCATCAATTAACAAGTTCCGTTTGTAAAAGAGTGTTAAATTAGGGGTAGTTTGACCTTTGCAACTCTTGCTGTTCCATGTTGTCTGGGTGGCCAGCAAACTTGAAAGTACTTAAAAAAATTATTGAGGAAAACAAAGTAGTATCTAAGTTTCAACATTTAAATTTTAATATTTATTACATATTGTATTTTAGGTGTCTCTGGTTCTGTACGTCTAACTGGAAGTCTTGTACCTTACCAGGGCTATGTGGAAACTTGTGTTAATGGAATTTGGACTAGAGTATGTGGTGACTCGTGGAGATATCACAACTCCTTTGTGACTTGTAGACAATTAAACTACCCTACATCAGAGCTAAGTGAGCTGTGTAAAATGAGATGATTTATATTTATACTTCGATTTTTCCCACTGATAATTTTCATGTATATATTATGGCACATTGTTGAGTGTTTAAAAATCTATGGGAAAAACAACAACACATGTTTCCCACTGACAACGAGCCCGCTTTTTGTCATGCAGCACGGTTCAATTGGTCTCGTGGACGGTCTTCATTTAACATTTGTAAACAATGAGCGTCTTCTTCTCTGGTGTCCAAGTTTCTAGCTTTGTTTGATGATAAGCTTGAGTTGCAAGTGTGGAAACAGTATAGGTGGAGCGTCCTGTTGTACCCTGAACACTAACATAATCCTGCACTATCATGACTGGCAAGTTCCTCAGTGACCGCAATTGCTCACTTATTTAGCATGTATAATTGACTTACTAAGCCACAAGATAGTTAATTATTACAATGCTATAATTTTAGAATATTGAAGCAGGCTTGAGACACTTACAATTAACTTGTATGGCCTATTATTGGCTGACTTTTTGAACATTATGGTCATAAAACTATGGTAATTAAATCTAGTTCTGTATATAATTGGGTAGCGAGGGAAGTGAGCAAGACATTATCAGTGGTAATGCTATTGAATATCAGGGAAATTGGTTATTGAGCGATCGAAGTGAGCAAAATACTATTAGGGGTGGATAATGCAAAGTCGGATATATGTTCGCTGTATATATTTATATGATGTATGGATTGTACGTATGGTTACAGCTCAAAAAAGTTGACATAGCTATATCCCCTACAGACTACTTCTCTGTAGTACCTAAGGTAGGGGTCTACCCTAGGTAGGCATTAAATGTATTATATTAAAGTATGTACCTCTATCTATCCCTACCTACCTCAGTGTATAAGGCGTCAGTACCTCAGGTACTGCGGCACAGATAGATTAAATTATCTAGTCCACAATCAAATCATTAAGGCGTAATGTGGCACAGTATGGCGCAGTATCCATTGTGTTAAAATTTCTCATCAAGCAATTAGCAAATTTCAGGGTGAAGCTATTGGGTAATGATTCATTGACCTGTGTAACTAATTTTTTTGTATATTTGACACTTTTGAATGTATCTTTAATGCTTCAATTCACTGTTTGATAAAAGATATCACTACTTTTTTTTTTAATTAGAAAGACTCTAGTAAAACTATAACTATTTCAACTTGCACTGTTTGCATTCCTTTAAATAAATAAATAAATAAGTAAACAAATAAATAATAAACAAACAAATAAATAAATAGGTAATTATTTTAAATTATTGCATTAAAAGCATAGACATGTAATTATTTTCACTCGATATTGTACGTGAAAAAGCCGAAATTTGAATACAGACATGAAGAGTGGCAGTTTATCACTGGTACTCTGCTATCTCAGCCACAGACACTCCTAGAACTCTACTTCAAGGGGTAGCAGATCTACCACTAGAGGTAGCTACCTCAGGTAGTACAGGGCAGTTCTCAAGCCAGTTACCCTGTCCTGTGGGGTAATTATTCAACCCTCTTACAGGGGTATTGTGGCTATGTACGCTGTACACACAGCCTTCGGGTACTGCCTACAACTTTATTTTGGAAACAGCATTTTTGTGTTGCAATGGATGATGGAGTCAAAAAAAAGATTCTTGTCTGTGTGGGTTGTTTTCCTGTAAACTTGCTTGTCAAACTGCCATCACTATTGTGCACAATTTCAGTATCCAAGAAAGGCAGTTTACCATCACACTCTCTTTCGTTTGTGAGATTGATAGAGGTTTGATAGAATTTAAGTTAAGCAGAAAGTCATCAACCAAGTCAACTTTCTTTTCCGACAGATAGGATGAGTAGAATTGTATATGGTTAATTCTTTTTGTTCCACTTCTTCCATTATTGAGTTGACTATAGTTACAGAAAGAGGGGAACCCATTGCTGTTCCAAATTTCTGTTGGGAATATTCATTACGATACAGTAAATATGTAGCATTAGGCACACTATGAGCAATGTAATCACTTCTTTGGACACAAGATAAGGTATTATCTTTGATTAACCGGTCACTAGCTATGGTAATGGCTCTTTCTGCTGGGACTTTTTAAACAATGAAATTACATCAAATGACACTAGTTATATATCAATTGGTAAATCTAGTTCTCTAATGAAATTTGAGAACTCCAATAAATTGGCCATATGTGAGCTTGTCTTTCCTGATAAAATGGTGACTAGATGTTTGGATAATTGATATGTATGAGACTCAATAAATAAATCGATAGGTCTTAAGGGGATGTCTGGCTTTGGATTTTAGGCAATCCATAGAAGCGAGGAGAGGGGGAAAAGCGATTTGGGGATTCAACCTGCCACTGCGGATTGCAGAGTGGGCACACTAACCATGAAACTGTCGGGACTAACAGCTTCAGCATCTTGAAATGTCTTAATAGTCTATGTTATCCTATGACAACTGAACACTGGGTCACTGAACTGAATTGGGAAATAGTGTACATCTACATTAGTTAACCTTAAAGGGTATAAGAGAGGCAGAAACACAGGAGAGGCAAGGATCAATAAAAATCTCTTTTCAAATCATGGATTCCCTTCTCCTCCTCTGTCTACCACTCCTGCTCCCCAGTATCTCAGTCCTTTCTGTGTATTTTCTTTCAATTTTTCATTGGGCGGAATAAGTAAAGCAGGTGCGGATGGTAGAGGAAAACAAGGGAGCAGGAGAGGGAAACTATAAGTGCACTCCTTATTTGCATAAGTTAGTACATCTGGCGCCACTTTGTGATGGGGTATTTGCTAGTACTTCAATAATAGTAAATATAGCTCATTTTGTATAATTATTATTAATTTATTAATAGAGAAGTAGAGTGAGAAATCAATGGGAGCAATATTTCAAGCAATAGTTCAAGCTCGAGTATCTGTTTTATAGTGTCATGCAAAATCACAAGTAAAAGCTGCTACTACTATTGCCGGAACACTGTAGTTGTATAAAACGATCCTTTTGTACTTAGTTTTGTATGATTTTAGGTTAATGTAGTAATTGTGCATAGTTTGGTTTTATTTTCAAATGATAATAATAATTTAGTTGTTAATGTAACATAATGGTCAGTATAGTTTACTTCATTTTCAATGTTATTTTTAAAATGTTAGTGTTACATCCACTGAACATTAAATAAATGTTTAAAATAAAATTCTAAATAATATGGAAAGGAAGGGTTTTGATAAGGCATTAATTGTGCCTATGAACTTGTATATTTATGACAAAGTTCAACCGTGTGGAAGTTTGCTCACGGCTCGTTAGTATTCCAGTACATGAACATCTTTCCTACATGGTAGTCATTTCAGTGATCATTAGTTTATCACCTTCTTTACTAATGTCACATAGTGTTCATATATATACCATGGATTTACTAGCTGTGTTTCATTATAATAGGATATTCTTCAAGAGGACAATATTTTAACAGCAATCAAGGATTTGGTGAATCAAATCTACGCTACCAGTGTTATGGCAATGAGAGTGGACTATCTAATTGTTCAAATACATATAGCTCTACATGTCAAAGCTATCATGCCAGAAACTACTTTAGCTCTATAATTGTATACTGTCGTGGCAGTTTTGGTAAGTGTTATATTTCTAACTTGCATTTTTGCAAATAGTGTAATATTATAATACATGAAAAGGTTATTATATTTAATAGTGATAATGTGGAAGATCTAGAATTTTTTTGGTTTCTGCTGTCTTGCTATCTCTCTTTTTTACCATCCACTTCACTGCTGCAGTATTTAAATTGATTCATTTTAAAATAATATTTATCGGCTTACCTGCTGGCTAGACCGTTCAAACTTTGTAATTACTTTTCTATATAGTTTAAAATTACTCTGATTACATTGCAATTCTTTTAAATAGTAGAATTTATTTTATTGTACTTTTTGTACCAATGAGGCATCTACATTTTCTATTATTTCAGCAACAAGGTGTGATTCAGGAGGAATTCGTCTTCATGGTGGAACAGATGAATATGAAGGAAGACTTCAAATGTGCAATAATGGAATCTGGGAATCAGTTATAAATTACAACTGGAATTATTATGATGCAGAAGTAGCTTGCAGACAGTTGTATTTGTATCAAGTGGCCAGTACTAGTCAGTTATTTTGACATTTATTGTTTTGATTTTGTAAATACTGTCTAGAATTGATATAGCAACTATTTATTTTAGAGATTACTTGGAAATATGTGTCACATACTGAACTATGGAGTCACTTTGGTCTTAGATGCACTGGATCTGAACATAGACTGCAGGACTGTGATTATTCTACTACGTACTCTGGTTATAATATCGTTTACTTACGATGTCAGCTTATTCAATCAAGTAAATAGTGTATAGCTTACATTTTAGGACAGTAAATTTGCAAGGATAGGCAAAAGAATAAAGACATTTTATTATTACTGAATAGTAATTTGGGACAAACTTAAACATTGGTTAATATTTATGATAGCATATTACGTTGACAAATAAAGTTTGCCATATAGAGCACATTGTTTATTGCATTGTAATACTCTCTTAGGGGAGAGTTGTAGTCATGGAAATGTTCGCTTAGTGGGAGGACCAGTTTCAAGTGAAGGAAGGCTAGAAATATGCCTACAAAGAAGGTGGGGATCTGTATGTTATACTTCATGGGGCACAGCAGAGTCTAGTATTGCTTGTGAACAGCTCGGATTCCAATCTGAAAGTGAGTAACAATATATATTGAGCAGTGTAAGCAGAAGTTGTCACTTGGTTCATGTTAGAATTTTTTCTGTCTTTCTTTGTATATAAAGAATTACTTGATGTGAAGTTATAATATTGCTTTAATTTTGTTATTGGCAAATTAAAGTAGGTGCAAAGAAAATTATTCTGAGTTTGAAATATAATATTTCTATTACATGAACATTAGAATCAGTGTTGTTTTTGTTTAGAGATTCCAGATTTTCTTAGTTTTATTTATTCATACTAAAAAAATATCTTGAATGCTTAGTTTTGGTTTTTCCCCAATTTCTTCCTGAAAGGTTTAGTTATTTTTTAGTTTTTCTTCAATATCATGTAGAAGGTTTAGTTAGTTATACTATCAATTGACTTAGTTTTAGTATATTTATGTTGTCTCTCAACCTCTTCTATAATGAAACTCCTTTACAGGTAGTGTTCCCAAGTAACTTAAAAAATTAGCATATTTGTATGAAATCTTGGGTATTATAAATAAGTATGATATTTTATACAGTTTAGAGAATTACTTGATGGCAATTTATGTCTTCGATCATTTAATTGGCATAATTCAAGGTGAATTGTTTGCAATAAAAATGTTGGCATAGTATTAGTTTTTGTCATCTACTCTACTGGTAGTTTTAGTTATTACCGAATTTACTGTCTTCTAAAATATTTAGTTCATGTTCTCTACAGCTTAGTTTTAGTTATTCTTACCAACAGTAAAATACCCCAAACTAAGGGGTTTTAGTTTTAGTTTTAGTTCACTAAAACAACAATAATCAGTATTATATACTAGTGGTGTGCTTGAGCACAAATGGCGAGCGAGCCTTAAACTACACTATTGTTAAATGATTGATTTTTAACAACTAACATTCAAGCTACTAAAATAAAGTCGAGTTTTTAACTATGTGGTAAAGGGGCTTCAATGCTATAGTAACCGCTCCCGCAACTTGAAAAAGAAGCAACAAAATCAAGTCACGTTATTTAAATTTTTCTTTGTGATATTCTTAATAGTTAGTTGTAATGCACAATATTTTCACACAACTGAACATACCTACACAAGACTTACCTTCGTGGTTCGTCTAGTGGACAATGAATTTTCAAGTAAATGCTGTTGAGTAGGGCTTATAACTGTGACAAATAGCGTATAAACTTACCACCGCCACTATAACTCGAATAGAAATGGAGCTCCCATAAGTTTTTGCGTTTTAACTGCACCCGCGAAACAATTCAAAGCGGTAAACAATTCAATTTCTAAGGTGATACGGGTAATGGTCGCTAAACCAGAGGATTCTGTTTAGTGAAGTTTGGGACGGGATCGAATGCCGAGCGAACACAATAATACGGAGGGTCAAAGTACAAAATGACATACATACGTCCAAACATATATACAAAATATATACAAATAAACTAGTTGTGTGCTTGAGCACAAATGGCGAGCGAGCCTGATAGTTAGGTAACATAAAACAAAGTATTGTTACTATGTTTTAGCTTAGTTCATACAAACACTATAATAGCAGTTATGACTTCAGCAAACAAATACAAAATCACCACTCTCTTACCTGATTAATGGTAACTTTTGTAGTATCAAACATCTGCCATTCTGATAATCTCAATTAACACAGTAACTCTTGAACAAGCTCTCAGCTACGATAAACCAGTGTTACTTGTAATTTTAGCCTACAAATATGGAAATAACTTACCTCAATTTCCTGAGTATTGATAACTTCTGTAGTATCAAATTGAAGTTAATTTGGCTATCTGAATTACCATGAATTCTTGACAGCAAGATCTCAGCTACATTACTTTCTGACCTCATTTTCTTGAGCAGTGGTAACTTTTGTAGTACCAAATTTGAGCCATTCTGACTATTTGAATATACCAGTCACAGTTGACAACAAGCTCTTTAGCTACATAAAAGAAAGGCCAGAGCTATTTTTGCATATTTAGCTAACATAATTATGGAATTACGTACTTACTTCAGCTTCCCTCGAGCAGTAGTAGCTTCCTTAGCATTAATACTACGGCATTCTGACTACCAATGGCTCTTGACAACCAACAATCGGCACTCCGTATCCCCCTAAAACGGCGAAGTTTTGAAATTAAGTCTTGAAAAGGGTCTTCAATGCCATAGTAACCGGTCGAATCAACTTTTAGTTTCTTGAAAAGCAAGCGTTTTCTCAGAAATTTTCTCACACTTCTGCGCTTAAGTATAAAGTAATGCTTGCTTAATACTGTAGTTTCAGAATAAACTGGGTTCAAGCCTAAAAAGCCGTGTTTTTTTTGGAGAATAAAGTTCCCCGCGCGCGCGTTTAAAGGGCATATGTACTATTCCATACATACATACACACATACATATATAATATACCCGATTTTGCATTATCCACCCCTAATACTGTCTCGCTCGCTCACCAATGATTAGATCATTTTGCTCATTTAGGTGATACGGGTAATGGTCGCTAAACCAGAGGATTCTGTTTAGTGAAGTTTGGGACGGGGTCGAACGCCGAGCGAACACAAAAATACGGAGGGTCAAAGTACAAAATGACATACGTACGTCCATATATATAAATAGACTAGTGGTGTGCTTGAGCACAAATGGCGAGCGAGCCTTAAACTACACTATTGTTATTCAAACTACTAAAATAAAGTTGAGTTGTTAAATTACTCATATACGGTAAAGGGGATTCAATGCCATAGTAACCACTCTCCTCAACTGTTTGAATTGAAAAAGAAGAAACAAAATCAAGTCACGTTATTTAAAATTTTCTTCGTGATATTCTTACTAAACAGAATCCTCAGGTGTAGCGACCATTACCCGTATATAGGTGATACGGGTAATGGTCGCTACACCTGAGGATTCTGTTTAGTGAAGTTTGGGACGGGGTCGAACGCGGAGCGAACACAAAAAATACGGAGGGTCAAAGTACAAAATGACATACATACGTCTAAACATCTAAATAAATAAATAAACAAACATCCCCGATTTTTTCATTTTTACCCCTGTAAGTGTCTCGCTCGCTACGCTCGCTTGCCAATTATTAGCTTCAAGTGAATGAATGTCGCTACTTCAACCATTGTGACCATATAGTTGGATATTTTGGAGCGTTTATGTTGAACATATTTTTCTAGAATCGATGTGCACACAATACATCTGTGTTGAATATACTTGTTCTGAATGCAGTTATACTCAAATTACTCTTATTGAAGATAACCAACACTTCAATTGTACACATCTTACATTATTTCATTAATTATCATAACATTAAAGTCATTTTTCTTGTAAAATATATTTAGCTTTTGATGTAATGAAATTTTCTGAATGACATTGTATTTCTACAATACAGCTGTGTTGAATATATTTGTGCTGAATGCAGTTATATTCATTATTGGAGACTACCGACATTTCAATTGTATACACATCTTACATCATTATTGTACTCACCATTAAAGTCATTTTTCCTGCATGAGTATATTTAGCTTCTGATGTAATGAAATTTTGCTGAATTATGTTGTGATTTTAATAATCGAAACTCTTGTCGCATCAGTCTAACCACACTATAGCTTTGTCCATTTAGACAAGATAACTTGAAACTACTGTGAGTGTTGCTAATGTATTATGTTGTAGAGAACTTATTACATTCTTTAATTTTAATTTAATTTCTTGCAGCCAGCGGTGTAGTTTGATTTATGCTCGGTGAGTGTTTCTGGCTAGTTTAGCTTCGTTTCTTATAAAGACAGCGTTTCTATGTACCATTTTCATTGGTCGAACTATTTTGATGCCTCGTTAAAATAGCTAACAGATTATTGTAATAGCTAGGTAGTGCTTACTAGCGCTGAGGGTTTGCACTTTAGGTGCTTCATTTTAATATTGATATTTTTCATGTATCCAGATAGCAGTTTACTCAGTAGATCCTTATATGGTGATGGAAATAAGCCAATTTTTCTAAGTTCCTTATATTGTAACCAAGAGCAGAATTTGCTTCAGTGTGGAAGGTCAAAGAATCATGTAGGCTATCATTCCTGTTCCTCATTAAATAATAATGCTGTGGCTCTGAAATGTGATGGTAAGCATATAATTTATTTTGTATTTATATGCAGAGAATAAGAAACTATAGAACACACACAAATTTGTTATATTAAAATAAGATCTTGAGGGTCATGTGTGTGTTTGTGTGTTTATAGCCAGTACATGTAATCATGGAGACATTCGTCTCTATGGTGGTTATGTATCATGGGAAGGTTTTCCTGAAGTGTGTATAAATGGACAATGGACCAAGGCTTGTCAATCAAATTGGAATGATGTAGACAGCAGCATTTTTTGTCGTCAATTACTAAGCAAGCAAGATAACATAAGTAAGTATTTAAATGAAATTATATCAACTGAGCATGACACTGCCATTGAGAATATTTGAGACTAGCAAGTATTCCGTCTCACACTGGTGCTAAATGCACTCACATTTTGTGAATGCAGTAGCATAAGGTATCTTATTTTATCATTTTCATATCCTCTACAACTTGGTTTAGTCACATCATTTTCTCCTGCTCTTCCTGAATACCATTTATATGCAATCAAATCAAGAAACACTGACAATGCGATAAAGGAACATGCAATAGACACTGGCAACTTATCCGATTGGGAAGAGTCAACAAAACTTGAACTCAATCAATCTAATATAAAAAAAATAAAAATCATTAGAATCATTAAGAATTAGAGGAGTACAATAAGTTTGGATACAGGATATATAATTAATCCAGTTTAGAATTATAATAATATTTTGATTAATAATTTTATTTTTACTTTTTCTGTCTTCTTATGTTTCAATGGTTAATTTTCTCTATTTCTCAACTTCATTGCAGTTCACCTGGCTCTAATTATTTCTCCCTATTATTTGCACATATATTATTATTATTACAATTAATATTATTATTTGTTACTACTATTATTTATTATTATTACTTTTATTATTTATTATTGTTGTAGTTGTCTTTATCATCATAGGATTTTTTCTTTATTTTAATTTTAATTTTAATATTAAGTTCTTACTATTTTTCACTATAAAAAATCGAAGAAAAGACAAAAAAAAAATTGTTTACCCTCTAAGAAAAAAAAAGGATGTACAAGCTGAGGAAAGCCTGTATAAAGAGTTCATCCAAAAGAAAGAGTATTTGTTTTAATATAACAACATCAGTGATGAAGACTTGTCAGAGTTGAAACATCTTTTTGTGAACTAATACTATACTAAACTTATCTACTACCATTTTCAATTAAAAAATATAAATTTTATATATTTATATTGGAGTAGTAATAATGGAATTGAAAAAAATTGACATATAATTCGACTCATATTTTTAGGAACGTTTCAATCAAATTCCTACTATGGTCAATTTCATCCAACATCAAGAAATTCAATAAGTAATGTAGTGTGTCGATCATCATCGGCCTCAGCAAGATTCATTAGAGACTGTTCTTATACAACAAGCAATATCTCATGCTCTTTACTAAATGTAGGATGCTATTACGGTAAGAAACAATGTTTTTGTGACATGTATTATTATTATTAATAATTATTATTATTATTATTATTATTATTATTATTATTATTATTATTATTATTATTATTATTATTTCCAGTCACCAATTGTACAAGTGGATCCATTCGTCTAATAGAAATACCTTCTTCAATAGATAAGTTAGTGGAAGTATGTAAAGATGGAGTTTGGGGAAGTATTACATCATCTAGTTGGGACAATAGAGATGCCAGAGTTGCTTGTAGACAATTAGGACTACCTTGGGAAAGTAAGTTAGGTTTGTTACGATTTATTTGCATAAATTCACACATTTAGACATCATTTAATTATGAATGAGAAAATTTTCTGTAGAATAATATTTTTTAATTACATGGTGGTTGAGTTAGAGGCAAAAAATTGATTAAAGTTATAGTGCAATTAGTGTGTAGGATGTATTTTCACAACTTAGACTCTATGCAAGTTTAGCATCTTGAATAATTGAAAGGAGTAACGAACATATTCATTGTTCTGTCCGATTCATTAATGATATAGCAATGTATGGCTCTAAAGAAAATTAGTGTCATCGTTTAGTATCTGCAGTATGTGATATACTTGAGATTAAGTTAAAAGCTGTAGCTTCTATTGATCTCTGTTGTCTTTATCATAATGAGGATAAAATTGAATATGTATTTAGATACAAATGAAACATTTAAATTTAAAGCTAGACCAGGTCATGTGTGCATGAATGTAAATGCTTGTATTTTGTGTGTGGGTGTATATGTATGTATGTATGTATGTATGTATGTATGTATGTATGTATGTATGCATGTATGTATGCATGCATGTATGTATGTACGTATGCATGTATGTATGTATGTATGTATGAATGTATGTATGTATGTATGTATATGTAAGTTGTATGTATTGTATGTATGTATATAATATGTATGTATGTACATTCAATAGTCAAGCCAGAGAGATCACAATGTAAATCTTGTGTAGGTATCTAGTGAACAAGCTTATGTGTGATAGTCTTGTGAATTATATCTACTGCTTAGCAAAAGAACAGCATAAAAATTTTAAGCAAACATTCAACTAATAAAAAAGTAAATAAACCTATAATAATGCTCATATTTTTCCTTAAGATCACACAGCATTTAGACTTCATAAACGTTCCTTCTGTTACTATAGCTGTTATGGGTCCTGGGATCTTCTTGTGAGGGGTGGCTAACCAGAGAGCAGGGCCACTGGTGACCTCTCGGTGAGGTTGGACTCCTAGATCTTTGAATGTTTTAAAGGACCAGGAGAAGCTATTTATCTCTGTTAAAACACAACTTCACAACAAATATAATAGAGTTTAGCATAATGGTGTACAACCATTGGTTTTTGGATATGAATATAATTAAAGCTAATGAGTTAAGTAAGGGACTCTGAAAGTTGTAATTGTCTTCCAAGAAGGAGCACGTCATTCATGTCTATGGGATAGGAATAACAAATTTTATTTTGAAGTAGGTTTAGTTAGTTTTTAATGGTATACAACCATTAGTTTTTAGGATATGAATATAATTAAAGCTAATGAGTTTGGTATGGGATTCCAAAAATTCTAACTGTTGTTCCTATCCAACATGTCTGTGGGATAGGAACAACAAATTTAATTTTTAAGTTAGGTAGCCTTTTTGGATTCAGATGTCGTAGTGGAGATTGATTTAAGGTTGAAATTTAAGTGTTTTACTTTGTTATTGAAATACTTGTGCTGAAACACATCACTAGTTTATAGATTCTTAGCAAATTTAAAAATGATAGTATTTGCTTTTATTAACAGAATCAACTGCTACTTCCGGACAACGACAATCCTCTTTCTTTTATCATTCTGCACGTTGTTCTGGAAATGAGCACCACTTATTAAGTTGCAGGTTTTCCAGAGTTTTATCATTTTCTTCCAGCTCATACTATAACATATTTGTAATCAGTTATTATCAAGCAGCTGCTGTGATATGTAGAGGAAATAATAATGATACTGATGTTTGTGAGAGAGGTGCTGTCAGATTACGCAATGAAACAAAATCACATAAATTTATACGAGGAATTGTTGAGATGTGTGACAGTGGACAATGGGTAGGAATATGCAGTGGCTATTGGAGAGACAATCACACCCGACTTACATGTCAGAAATTACTCGGGAAATCACTTATAGGTATGAGATTTTTACAGTGTGTGCAATGATTATGTATAGTTATAGTATCAATTTAGTATTTACTGCATTATATCTTTGTTATCTTGTAGTTTCTTGGACTAAATCATATGAAGAATTGGGAATATCAAAATATTTAAC
>WLWI01001995.1_pt1 | contig 17666 bp, 14 predicted proteins | sample 6701501 | NCBI WGS metagenome assembly WLWI01 (sample SAMN12718690, study PRJNA515312) | sponge metagenome | isolation source: marine sponge | host: Mycale hentscheli | place: New Zealand: South Island, Marlborough, Capsize Point | collected 2014-11-01
GGGGTCGACCCTATAACGTTGAGATATTTTTAATGTACGGAATTTCACGGAAATAATCGACAATAGTTCATGTGGTAAGGTGAGTAAATAGAAAAGTAAAATAAAATTCAACAAAAACTCAACGTTATGGCATGCACGCACGGGTAAGAAAATGATATACACAAAATCAGCTTCTAAACTACGGCGGTAGCCATGCAATACTGCCTAGAAGTCCAAAATGGTGACGGGGGTATTTCTTGAGATGCGATCGACTTCCAGTCTTCATTCTTGGTAGGTGCTTTCTCCTAGCAGTATTTGCTGGCCTGCATAAATAAAATAATTCGGGGAAAAAGCAGAAGTTTAACAGGCCCTAGCAACCATTTTAACAGGCCCTAGCAACGCGAAAGTAAGAAAAGGCGAAAGTACAAAAGAGAAGGCAAAAAGGCGATTAGCTATAAAAAGCTGCTGGAATCGGCGAGGTAAGGCAGCGTAGGTTTAAAAGAGAACGAGAACAGAAGAGAAGGAAAAAAGGCGTGATATTAGCCAATTGTAACTCAAAATTTCAAAAAGGAAGGCAAATGTAGAAAAAAGGTAACAGTTTTGCAAAGCTTAAGTCCACTATCATGATAATAGGACAGAGAGATTCAGAAGCAAGAGGAGAGGCAAGTGAGATACATGTATGTCATGATATCACAAAGTGCTATCTCATGGCTGCAAGCTCATTACCAGAGTAGTTATAGCAACAGGGCCTGGCTACAAGTTTTCTGAGTTTTTACAGCTACCTTTACTCTAGTGGAGCCTACCCAGCCAGGTTAGAGCAGCTGCTATAATATCAGCTGGGGGAAGCCCCTAGTGAGTTTTCACCAAAACTTTATACCATGAGTTACCAAAAAAAACTACTTCAGTAAAGATATCTAGTGTGGAATAAACCACTTATTACACTCTTCAGAGTGATTATGGCTAGATATTTCACTCTCAGGCTTTATTTTCACTCCGCCTCTGGCTCTTGACAATATATTAGCCTGCTCTTGAAATATTTCACCATATCACACTCTGACTCATGTAATAAGTACTATATATATATATATTCCTTTTTCAATGATCTCAATCCAGAATCCCTAATCTACATCTTTAGTGTTACAAATACCAATGTGCCTTTATTAATTCACAGGCCAGCAGTTTAGATGACCTCATAAATGTCAAGAAAATAATATAGTTATGTTTATGTATGTGACGGTCTTCTAGGAACACTCCATTTAAATTTAAAATAATCAGTCACTAACGTACTTTACGTTGAAACATAGTACCATCTCATACGATTCTAATATTAAGCCCGTCATACAAACTACTATTACCTGTAGTAACTGAGTCACCCAATGAAAGCAAAGCGTAAGCATCATGAATTGGCTCAACATCATCTACTTGCACAGTCAGCTGATCAAAAAATGGGGGACGCTGTATGTAAGTTGATGAAGAATCCCATGGATACAAAGTAGAAGTAGATGCTGACAAATTATTCCATGCCTTGTTTCCTTCAGTGACTTTGGAATACGTTTCCTCAAACATTATAGGCAACACATACTGACGTTCTACATCCTGAACTTCAAGTCGAGATGGCCAAATATCTCGTAAAAAGACTGGGGATCCCTGTGGGTCATACCCTGCATTGACATTATACATGTAGCTATAATAATAGTAATATTAGTACTCACTGCATGACAAGAACAGGGACGAGACACTATTAAATTCTTTTAAAGAACACCAAAACTAATAAAACTCAGTACCAAAGTGTGAATCCTCAGCGCTAACTACACACTAGCTAGCTATTACAGAAATCAAAATAATAATTGATTTGGCATGGTACAACCTCGATATGTACAGTAGCTCATGCAATCATATATACGTAGCTCATGCAATTAGATACGTAGCTATCGCAATGAATCTGTAGACGTAAATAAATAGGGGGCATTAAGCAATTTCTGAAAATATAAGTCCAAAAAAATTCTGGCACATTCATTTGCGGTCAAGCACACCACTAGTGATTTTGGGATTATGAACTAGTATCTACAATGCTGTAATTATATTTCTAGTGTCTCTATCAATCAAGTCTTCAGGTTGCCCTTTTCTGTATGGCTATTAAATCTGTGATTGTACTACTTTATTAGGTGAATTAATTCCAACTTAAATATATAAGGAACTGAAAATGTATGGAATAAATAAATTGTTTTTCATGAATAATACAATTGGTTGTTGAACTACTGCCAATAGCAACTACCCTCAAGGCTTTTTTTGACAACTTTAAATGTAGTTCCACCTCATGTAACTGGTTATGTTCTGCCCATAACCAATAATTTTAAGGTGCAGTTACACATAAACAATTATGATGAAAGAATTTATTCAGCAATATATTTAGCTCAGTGGGAGTTGTAAGGTAACAAATACTGTATACATTTCTACAAGCCATTTGCAATTTCTGTAACTGTTTCTTTAACAAATTGAAATTTACACCACTGACTGTAAAAAACAGATCATATACACACACACACATAGAAACACACACACACACAACGCTAAAACTAAAAAGGTGTACACTTACCTAACGGATCAATTTCAAAATCAATATTGACTGTTCCAGCAATTGCATATGCAATACAAAGTGGTGGTGAAGCCAAATAATTAGCTCTTGTGTAAGGGTTAATGCGACCCTCAAAATTCCTGCCGAATAGAAGAACACATATTTAAAAATTTGGAATTTAAGCCTGTTTAATCTGAGGGCTATGGAAAGAGTATTGTTTTGCTAGTGGTTTAATTGGCGAGCGAGACACTTACAGGGGTAACACAATTGAAAACCGGGTATATGTTATATATATGTGTGTATGGATGGTACATATGCCCCTTAAACGCGCGCGGATTCACTTTTTTCTCCTAAACGCGCGCGGATTCACTTTTGTCTCCTAAAAACACGGCTTTTCAGGTTTACTCTGATACTACAGTATTAAGCAAGTCTTACTTTAAACTTGGACTCAAAATTGTGAGAGAATTCCTGCGAAAAAGCTTGTTATTCAAGTCCAAAAAGTTACTGTGAATGATTACTATGGCATTGAAACCCTTTACCAAACGTAATTTGAAAAACCTCGTCGTTTTTGGGGGCTGCTAAACGCCGCTCGTTGTTTGTCAAGTGCCACTGGTAGCCAGAGCGGCTAAAAATTAAAACCAAGGGAGCCACCATTACTTGGGAGAAGCTGGGGTAAGTACGTAGATCCATATTTGTTAGCTAAAATTACAAAAATAACTCTGGCTATGTTTTTTTTTTGGTAGAGCTGCGAGCTTGTTCACCAGTTACTGGTAATTGAGGTAGTCAGAATGGCTTAAATTGGATACTACAGAAGTTTATCACTTTTCCTGAAATTAAGGTGAGAGAGTAATTCTGTATATTATATTAATGGTCAACTACTATTTACTTTTGTGCATGAACAAAGCTAAAGTATATTACGTAACAATACGGGTGTAGAAAGCAATTTTAAAGTGGCTGATCAAGCACTCACATTTGCCACACCTACAATATTGGGTGGGGTTTAGTTTGTTTAAATGTACGTAATAAAAAATTGACGATTTAAAATTGATGAAAGCATGATAAATACTAATCAATCATACCCATTAGCTAATTATACCTTGTCAATGGAATAATTTTTAAGTTTGACAGAATCTTACAGAGCATTCTCCATAACAAGGGAGGCAGAACCAGGTGACATTAGTGGTAAATGGTTTTTAAACTAACAAGGCAGGCTTGCTCGCCATTTGTGCTTAAAGTACATTACTAGATATCGAGCGAGCGAGATACTATTAGCGGTGGTTATACAAAATCGGGTATATGTTATATGTGTATAAATGGTATGCATGCCCCTTAAACGCGCGCGGGGGTAATTTTTTCTCCAAAAAACTCGGCTTTTTAGGCTTGACCCCAGTTTATTCTGAAACTACAGCATTAAACAAGCCTTACTTTAAACTTAAGCTCCGAAGTATGAGAAAATTCCAGCGAAAACCCTTGTTTTTCAAGACACAAAAAGTTGCTGAGACCGGTTACTATGGCATTGAAGACCCTTTTCCAAACGTAATTTCAAAACTTTGCCGTTTTATGGGGATACGGAGTGCCGCTTGTTTGTTGTGAAGAGCCATTGGTAGTCAGAATGCCGTAATGTTAATGCTAAGGAAGTTACTACTACTCCAGTGAAGCTGAGGTAAGTACGCAATTCCATATTTGTTAGCTATATATGCAAAAATAACTCTGGCCTTTCTTTTTTGTAGCTAATAGCTTGTTGTCAAAGGTGACTGGTAAATTCAAATAGTCAGAATGGCTTAAATTTGATACTACGAAAGTTACTACTGCTCAAGAAAATGAGGTAAGAAAGTAATTTTGTATTTGTGTGCTAACATTGATTGTCTTTTATTTGTCAAGAATGTGAGGTAATTCACATAGTCAAAGTAACTTAAATTTGATACTACAGAAGTTATCAATACTCAGGAAATTGTGGTAAGTAGTAATTCCATATTTGTTGCCTAAAATTAAATAATAACACTTTTTTTTTTATTTTTTATCGTAGCTGAGAGCTTGTCCAAGAGTTACTGGTATCAGAATGGCAGATGTTTGATACTACAGAAGTTACCATTAATAAGGTAAGAGAGTGATTTTGTATTTGTTTGCTGATATAGTTTTGCATGAACTAAGCTAAAACATAGTAACAATACTGTAGTTTTATGTTACATAACTATCAGGCTCGCTCGATATTTGTGCTCAAGCACACCACTAGTTTATATATATGTTTGGACGTACGTATGCCATTTTGTACTTTGACCTTCTCGTATTTTTGTGTTAACTCGTTGTTCGACCCCGTCCCAAACTTCACTAAACGGAATCCTCCGGTTTAGCGATCATTACCTGTATCATCCTAAAATTGAATTGTTTACCGCTCTGAATTCTTAGTTAAAACTCAAAAACTTAACGGAGTTCCATTTCTATTCGAGTTAGTGGCGGTGGTAAGTTAATAAGCTATTTGTCACAGTTATAAGCCCTACTAAACAGTATTTGCTTGAAAATTATTTGTCCACTAGAGTAACTGTGAAGATGAGCCTTGTGTAGGTATGTTCAGTTGTGTGAAAGTATTGTGCCTTTACTTACATAGCTAAAGAATGTCACAAAGAAAACGTGTAAATTATGCTACTTGTTTTTATTGCTTTTTTTTTTTCAATTCTAACTGTTGCAGGGAGTGGTTACTATGGCATTGAGTCCCCTTTACTGTATACACGTAATTTAAGTAGCTTGAGTGTTGAAGTTAAAATTAATCGTTTAACAATAGTGTAGTTTTAGGCTCGCTCGCCATTTGTGCTCAAGCACATCACTAGTATACTAAATTAAGATTATAGCTAGCACACTGAATCAATAAATGCAGTATTACATATAAATTTTCTATTTTCTGAAAGGTCCACATTGACAAATTAACGCGCTATTATACTAGTTTGTGTGTTGTCCTTGTTTAACAAATTTTTGTTAGTTCTGCCAGTTGATTTCACATTTTTCTCTCCTTGCTTAGAACATAGCTGATGTAGTCTTTGTATTGTGACAGAGCAACTTTCAACTGCTTATGCAGGTCCTTCAGAGAGGGACACTACTAACTTAGTGTCCCTGATTTGAGGGCAAGGACACTTAGTGTCCCTCCGATTGTGTTGTTAGGAACAGTCGCTACATTCTAAATTAGTTAGGCGCTGCACAGCCATCGTGAATTACCATTTCAGGGTCGCTCATGCACTAAGTAGTATTCTCACTTCACTCAGGACGCTATAGCTTAGGGCCTTTCGTACCCTAAAAAACTGTAGTTTCCTCTGAGGCAGAGCCTAACTAATATGTAGGTTTTAGCTATTGTGGGTAATTCTCCCAAATCGTCATGTCATAATCAATGAGTAAATAATCTCTTTTTGTCAGCAGTAGCTTTGCTTCATGCTGAGTGGTTTATTGTTTGAAATCTCAGTGAGTGTTTTCGCATGCTTAGCTATAAAGATGACACATTTATACATATATACTGTTATTTTTTTACGCAAGCAACATTGTTACCTAATTAACCATACTTCTTTAGGTCTGAGAAATGATACAATACATACTTACCAATTTTTTATAGTTTATTACATGCAATAGAAGTACGACAATAATATTATTTTATAATTTCTTTCTCAGCCTCTTTTACTCATTAGATGTATTCTACATATCTCTTTCACAGGCTTTTTTAAACAATACAGAATTAAAATATTTGGTGGCGACCAAATATTTTTAATTCTGTATTATTTAAAAAAAAAAGTGAAAGAGAGATAATACACCTAATATTATGGACTACCAATTAGCCTATAAATTCAAACTCATAATGAACAATAATCATACCTGTTTCCAGATAATACTCCAACAGCCACTAAATCATTGTCTTCAACAGCATGCACTACTTCCTCTGGAAGTGGTCCACTATTACCAATGCATGTCATACACCCATATCCAACTACATTAAACCTATAAAGACATGCAAAATATATACATAATTAAATGTATAGGAATAAAAAAATAGCTATATCTTGCAAAATCTGCAGTAAATACAATCTTGACAAATTGTAATGGTCTATTTAACATCACAAAAAAATTAAATAAACAAAAGTTACAAACCTTAAAAACTCACCCTAATTTGTTTAAATACGGAATAACACCAGACTCCTTCAAATAGTATGTAACCACTCCAGAGCCAGGACTTAAACTTGTTTTTATGTAAGGAGCAACTGTTAAACCCTTATCAACAGCATTTTTTGCTAATAAACCAGCTCCCAACATCACTGAGGGGTTAGATGTATTCGTGCAACTTGTAATAGCAGAGATTAATACTGAACCTGAAAAATAGACATAAACAAGGAATTGCTAATTGATTTTTGACAAAACAAACTAGTTGTATTTAGTGGATTGCATACTATAGGTATAATTGCAGACAAGATGGCAATTTCATTAAGTAAAGATTTTACTATGCAAAGTTTTCAATACCCAAGCCATGTAAATTAAACAATCATTTAAAGAGGTCTCACCCACAATACAATTTATAAATTTCCACTGTACACCCCATAATTTAAACAAAAACATTTGAACAAACTTCTTCATACTATGGATTCCTGAAATTAGTGGTACTACTCACCATGACTTATTGAGTAAGTAGTTCCTTTATATTGAAATACTGAAGTATCTTTAACATGTGCATCATGAATTCCATAACCTTTAAATCCTATCTACAAATACATACATAAAAATTTCTTGTTTTTTTTTAAATGTACACACATAAAACTTGGTAAAATAATTGTCATTCAATGGCTAAATAAATCATAGTAACCACTCGCTGCAATAGTTTGACTTGGAAAAAAAGAAGGGGATAAACAAAGACTGCTGCTATAGTAGCCGGATAAACAAAACAAAAAACAAAAAAAAAACAACTGAAGGAAGTCTAAAAAGTTGTGTAAAGACAGGTATTATTTTGTTAGTCAAATATTCACTTTAAGCTTAATTCTACAATTCTGTATTTATACTGTTAAGGGGTACTGCTATGCTACAGCCTCGTTCTCAACCGACCAACAGAAATTTTTTCCAAAGATTCCTTTTACCAGTGGAATTTTTTTAATACTTTGCTAATTTATCACATATCAATTTCTTTCTCAGCCTTCTTTTACTCATTAGATGTATTCTCTCTTTTACTGGCTTTTTTTTATTTTATTTTTTATAAACAGTACAGAATTTTTAAATGTTTGGTTGTCCAGGTATGCAGTTAAAATTCTAATGCTGTTGTTACAGCCAGAAATTAACTCAATTTTTTCTCAATAATATTTATTAGTCATCCTGTTTAACAAACTCTCAAGTGATCAAATTTTTTTTTCCTAAACACATATCAGGCTTAATTTACTACAACCCTTGTGCATAAGCAAAACAATTAATTTATCGAATGCATTAAATTGTAAATACAATTTCATTGTAATATAAAAAAATGTCTACAATGACTTTATTCCACCTCACTACCTTATTTCTTAGACACAAAGAAAAATCTTCTTTCATGTCCGTCACAGGTATTCGATCTTGAGGGCGTTTTGGACCACTCAATGAAGGAACAACTGACGATAAATCCAGTTCTATAACTTCTGAAAATACAGGATCTTCTTCAGTATTAACATAATCACGAAACAAACAAGATGTTTGTAAGTATGACTCAATCAGTGATATATGTTCTTCACTTCTCCCTGCACATACACATATCATAAAATAGTAAAAGTATCATAAGAGGTGTGAAAAACATATCCATAATAATAAGTATAAGAATTAAATATAGCATAGTACATGTTTAGATTAAGATTGTAAGCCTACCACATAAATTGTGCCAGAAAGTAGTAACACCGGAAAGAGGAAATGCTAAATCAAGAGCTGAAACCTTTACACTATTGATACAAGCTTTGGTCTAGAATAAACCATAACAATTTATCAGAATACTAGTCCAACTTTAAAACCAACACTGAAAGAAAAAAACCCCATAGTACCCATTATTATGGTATCAACATCTGATTGCTTAATTAATTGTAATGATGTAACCTTCATTCAAGCTTCCATACTCGTACATACATACTTTTTTTTTTTTTAATTTAAAGACTATTGACAACAAAATAATTCCTAATCCATTCTAATAACCTATGCTGAAATTATTCCTCCTACATAGATGATTTATTACACTAATATGTAAAGAATGACAATTTGTAGTCCGATTCCAATTTATAAGTGCACTTAATGGACTTTCAATTAATGAGCAAAATAGTGTTTGCTTTTTAATTCCTGAACAGTACAACTTCTTGCAACTCCATTGTCATTCTTTTGACTCAATGTCCAGTTAATAGTTGAACAAATGTACTTACCTTTAAACAAAAGTTATCACTATCTCAAGACAGAGGTACCACAAGACTTATTTTTTTCCGACATTCATGAACGCTAGAGCTTCCTTTATTTTTCTCTTTGATCTGTTTAGTTTTGAACGAGCAAACTTCAAATTAAAGCAAGATTTCTTTTTCTGAGCTTATATATTACTGGCAGGTACACTTTCAATTCACATTCTTTTTGAAAGCTAGTTAAAAATTTTCAAGATGGAGAAATATAGTAAATCCAGGAAAAAATAACAGCCACAACTAAAACAAATGAACAAAACCACAAACAAGAAAAAATTACAAAAAAATACAAAAAATACAACAATAACAAAAAAAGCACAAAAATTCTAAAAACGGAACTTGGTATAAAAGATATGTAGCAAAAAAATAATATGCTCTTGACAGAGCATTATACCTTTTGGGGCAATTTTTTTTAAGTCTTCCACCTTTTAATTTTAAATTGAATTAATATGCTATTTAGGGGCTCTACTGCTAAACACTTACCAGTTTGCTTCAAATACTTCAAGCTCATGTTATCCACTGGAAAATAACCAATAGTAGCACCATACTCTGGACACATGTTGGATATAGTGGCTCGATCGGCAATTGATAGCTGTGCCACACCAGGTCCAAAAAACTCAACAAACTTTCCCACAACCCCAAGCTGACGAAGATTCTAAGGAAATAATATGACTAGATTACACACCTACATAGTTAAATATGGTATAATTGTTGTATCAATCATAAGCAATAAAAAGGATAAAAAAAATTAGTTTCACTAATAAATGAGGAAAACAATATTGTACTTACAATTAGTAGTGGACGATATCAGACTCTTAATATATTGACTAACTAAAAGCTTTTACTATTTGTAGTATTACATCAAGGAAAGGTAATGTAACCATGTAGTTATAATTCAAACAACAAGAATCATTTTAAAATTAATGTCATTAAAGTTGTGTTTCTATTACAAATAGATTTATACACACAGACTTAATTGTTTTCTTCAAAAATTAACAAATTTTTTTATTTATAATCATTACCTAATCTAGCTCCTAACCAGAGTAACAAAAGGAAACACAAATAACTGCTAAATTAGTGATAGCTAACTCAATATCTGTGAGGAAAGGCTTAGTGTGAGATTTTATGAAAATACATAGTTAGAAAAGGCAGCATTTAAATAGAAAAAGAATTTTATATACACAGATGGATTTTGGAATTGCTCTAGTAATCCTATTATCATTGCCTTGACATTTAAAACTTTTACTTGAATAGATAGTCTATAATAAAATAGGCACTAGTAAAATATTCAAGTTAAATATATCAATTATCGACACTTTAACTCAATTCAATAGATCACACCCAACCAAGTGATAATATTTAATTAAAAACAGTACCTTTGTAATAGTCAAAACAACATCCGTAGATGTTGCCAATACGCCAATAGAACCAGTGAGCTTGTATCCTACCACCTTGGGTAAAACCATACTAATAGCCTGCCCTAACATTACAGCCTCTGCTTCTATGCCACCAACTCCTAATAATAAACACAATAACAATCTCACTAATAACAACTACAATCATAATAGTCTCATTTAATGAAGTGTATGATCTACAACTATGTATATATAATTACTTATTTGTATTTTATTTACTTACCCCATCCTACAACTCCAAGTCCATTTATCATTGTAGTGTGACTGTCAGTACCAACTATGCTGTCAGGATATAGAAATCCTTCTTTGTTGAATACTACTCGAGCCAAGTACTCCAAATTTACCTTTCAATCAAATTACATAAAAAGAATAAACGATCGAACATATAACATTCTGAGGTTAAATGAAAAGATCGTGGTTTCAGCAACTTGGAAGTTGTGTTAGCAATTGGTCTTTATTTACACCCTAATTGATTTTGTTTTTTTGGTGTGTGTGTTCCCTGTGTTGTAGTATATGTAGTTCTAAGAATATTGGTGATGTATGAAATCTTAGTTTTTCTAAAAGCCTTGTTGGTATCCTGTGCCAGCATTCATTTTCATATAGCAAGTTTACAAAGGCAATACCAGATTGATTTCACAAAACTAGGCTCAAAGGACAGTGAACTACATCACAAACCTACAGGGCTGATATTTCTCTAAGCACAATAGAAACTTGTACCTAGCAAAGCATCATACTAAAATCACACCACCCTAATACACAATCTCATCTAAATTCCACTACATTAGTCAGAGTACAACCTCCTCAATAACCTTTTCCTGATACATGATGCCTCAAAGCTCAACGTTAGTCCAGTACACCTTGTCACTGGAACCAGGATCTGTTTGTAGAAAAATATCAATTTTCTTTTTCTACAACTTCAACAAGAACTGAAGTCAAAACCTGAACCATAAAGCTGAACTGAAAAGATAAAGCTTAGCACTGTGTTTCTCACACACATGTGATCATGTACATATTTACATTGAGCTTTTGAAGACATACCTACAAATCTTATGCACTGTCTTAACACCTCTTGGACACAAGACCTCATGCAGATGGTTATACCTTTGAAGACATGCATGCCAGTCCTAAATACTGTCTCAGATCATACAAAAATAAGTGAACTTAATAGCTTTAGCTTAGAGAGGTAAAAATGTCTAAATTCTGACAAAATGAAACTACAGTATCTAAGTAGGGCAATTCCATTGTGATGGAAGTGTAATTTTCACACTTTAGCCACTATTAGTACAAAATAGTATAGAGAAAGGAAGTTTATATTTGATAATACCAGTAGACTACAACCAGATGTAGTTCATGTATCATTACTATTATAGTTTATCATGAGTGATATTGGAGTTATACCTCCTACCAGTGTGTGTGATGGAAGTATTCAGAAAATTACTGATTTAGTGGTCAGTTGTATATATTGTTCAAACTCTGTGCATTGTGTACGCTAATTTTTACTCTTGGGGCATTATTTAAAATTAAGTAAGTGACACAATAGGTTTATAGGCCAAATTTGATTTCTTATAGTTTTGCTGGGAGAGTATTGAGAGTGACAGCAGTACAACAAAAATGTGACAGAAGTACAAAAAAATGTGATGGAAGTACGTGTCTGAAAAAAAAAGAGAGAGTATTCTGACTCACAACAATGCTAATTAAGTCTATGTTATGCTTTGTATTAAAAATAAATTGTCCACGATGTCTAGAGCTTTGAAGGAACCTAACAACGTTTTCTCACGTATATTATAACAACAAAATCCTAACATTGATGTTTGAATTTCTCCCTAATCTGTCATCCGTACTCAACTTAGAGACAAATTCAATATTAGATGTTAGGATTTTGTTGTCTTGCCACTGCAGTGTATTCATCAGGGTTACTTACATGAGCATGCCCCTCAGAACATGCCTCCAAATTGCTCCTTTAACTGTCCCTCTAAGACCATCAAATACACCTTTGCTGTGTGATTTGGCAAAAAAATGCCATTTGATTCTAATCCATGCTCATGTTCCCAGGCATATAGCTCCCTTCCCCTCCCCTCAATATGAAACCCTGTGAGTGGTTAAAGATCTGTTGCTACTGGGAAATTCCATGAATAGTGAAAATAGAGAGGTAAAAATCAAACATATAATACATACCTATCTGATATTGGTATCACTAGAAAGCTGATGGACTATATTATAGTAACCTACAATAACTTCTTGCTAGCTGAACCTGGGGTGGAATAATGGCCTTTAATATATAGCAATATTGAACTTGCGGTTTAACTCTCAATTCATTAACATGAATAAATTTACTAATACAAAAATAAGTGTTATCATTTTCTTACGTATAAATAGAGTTTCGGTACAATTGATGGCCAGTAAACTTAACTGGGTCAGAAAAAACGTTGTCACCTTAAGTGTTTGTGATTTCAAAAGGCGCTAGCTGGGATAGAGCTGATACCATTGTGCTGGCCATATAAAATAATATTTTGTGCGCTCCTAGTTTTTAAAGTTTGTAAAGTGAGTGTTAAGGAAGGACAAAGAAAAGCAAGGAAAAATGTCTGATAAAGATTGTAAACGTAAAGCTACCTGGAAAAGTTCTCTCAGCCCCACAGAGCTTGAGGGTACAAACTGAAAAAATGAATATGACAAACGAATTGTCGCACTGAAGTTGCAGGATCTAGCGATGCGTGCAATGTCACCTTCACCAGGATCGAAAACATGAAAATTATCAGGATCTTGGGAAAAACTCTTAAATGAGCCCAAATATCACTGCCTAGTATCACCAAGTATATAAGAGATTAGTGCATAGTCCAATCACTAACAAAAAAGGTAGGTCTTACTGTAGGGTCTCCTAGTTCAAGAAGTACTAATAATCCTTGTGCTTTAGATCAGGAAACAATGAAGCTTGTGCATAAAAATATTGCAAGTCAATGGACATAAAAATTTGGCCCCTGAGCTTATACTGTAAAAATGTCATGGTACATGTATGTATATATTGTACTTCCATTATGCACTTTTGATAGAGTTTTATTAATTTTACTTGCTATGAATTTACAAATTCATACACGAATAATCTTTAAAACTTAATATTGTCATACCTGGTGAACTATTCCTGAACCTGGAGGAATTATTTGCATGTTTGAAAAAGCCTTTGCTCCCCATTTCAAAAAACGAAACCTTTCTTCATTTCTCTCAAATTCCAGTTGCTGATTTTTTTCCAATGCATCATCACTAAAAACATCACACAAAAGGAAACAGTAATTTAAATATAAAAAAAAAAAAAAATAGAGGTCTCGATCATGAAAAAAGAACAAGCATTATCATAACTTAATCTTTCAACAGTCCATAAATAATCATCAATAAGTTTATCTGCTTTTGTGTGTGTGTGTTTTCTTTTAAAATTTTTATTTAACAGATGAAAATTGAAACGTTTTGGATTATTTTAACAATATTTGTTATGTTCATAGTATGGAGCATAAATTACATATTCAATAAATTCCAGGTAAAATCATTGTTCAATCAAAATAGCATGGGAAAAGAGAAAACAGCATGGTACAGTAGGTAAGTAAAGTAATTGTGCACGTGTGCAGTGCTAGCCTTGAAAACATATTGTTTGAGTATGTTTCTAGTTAGAGATCATGTCAATGCTTAGCGCACAAGTTCATCAAAGTCCAATAGATTTTGAGAAGCCGTAATGTTGAGATTAAGGTTCCAGAGGCTAATCCTTAAATCTAGAGATAGTGAATGAATGATACAGTGAAGCTACATTACAGTGCAAATGATAATATATATATATAAATCTATACTGTTAAAGAGCGATAGCATACTTTTGGGATTAATAGACTCATAGGGCAATTAAAATAGCACTCGGCTATGTGTGTATGCATATGTGTGTATATGTGTGCATATATATACATGTAATATCTAGTTTTATGTATTTTCAAAGTTTGTAGTAGTATTGAACCACCATTTTTTTAATTTTCATATTTATTCAGTTAGTGTGCTTTAGGCAAGGTTTGTCAGTATCGTCTCCGAGACGATACTAACAAACCTTACTCAAAGCACACTGTAACCAGACAAATCAAAGAAAGGCTCAAACTACTACCAACTGTGAAAATACACAATAATTGGATATTTTACATGTACATTTTCATATAACCTAATTTACAACTAAAAACTTAATAATAAAAAAAAAAGGACTAATAAATACCATTTAATTGGCAGCAAGCACATTACAGCCTACCTACATGCACACACACCTTCCAAATGCATCCACTTGAATTGAATGGTCAATAACCAAGTCAACAGGAACAATAGGGTTAACTTTGTTTGGGTCTCCACCCAATTTTTTGACTGCATCTCTCATCGCTGCAAAGTCAACCACAGCAGGAACCCCACTATAATAATAATAATAATAATAATAGTAATGTTCAAATTTCATGTAGCTTCCACAACTTTAACGCTAACCCGGTACATCCCTGCACAATAAGGTTATGTGTGTTTATACAGTTTACTAGTGATGAGCTTCGGAACAAATGGTTAGTGAGCCATTGTGCACAATTGAACAAGGTAAGACACTTCAAACCTTAAACCTGATAAAAAATGATTTGTCATTACAAAATCTCTATGCAAAATAAAATTAAGATAAAAAAAAAAAAAAAAAAAAGGCCTACATTAAAAATTTTTTGTTTGATATTAATGTTCTAGTTCTCATTCACTTAGTTTAGGAAGATAGCATTCAGTCTATTTAATCCTAAAAGTATCTACATGTACCACCGTCGACCATCATTCTAGCTTACAAAATGCAGAATTACTTTCTCACCATTAGGTAGCTATAAGAATGAATGAACATCCACAGGGATGATAGAGAGAGAGACTATACCACTCATCAGAATGTACTTTATTTTATTAGCACATTAAAAAGGAATAGTGTTTTATTTCAAATAATCATATATTATATATATGTACATGTATGTATGTATATAACATAATAGTTGGAGTAGGATAAATGAATCTGCTGTGCTTAGGAACCTAAGGCCTCAAACTGTAGCATCTGAATGTAACAAGCCCAAAGACATTTAAACTCTGCTGATTCACAATATTCTAATTAAACTATATTAGAATGTAGCAATGGCTAAACTTAAACTAACACACAAATAAATTTGAGACAGTAAAGCCTACAGCGAGCAACAAAGCAGGGAGCAAGGTTTACTTGAAGAAATGTATGTAGCATACCTATCAGATTGATTGCATGTGACTAACTACATTTATATATACATGTACATTATATACTAGTGATGTGCTTGAGCATAAATGGTGAGCGAGCCTGTGCACAAATGAAACACTTCAAAAGAACATAGCAGTCTATTTCTTAAAGTATAACTACTGTATGTAGTTGTTGTGACCAACTTTAGCTAACAAATACTGAACTACTTTCTTACCTCAATTTCCAAGTACCGGTATTGTCTGTAGTCTCTAATATCGCATTCTGACTATCTGAGTTACCAGTAGCTTCTGACAACAAGCACTCACAGCTACTATAAACGGCAGAGTTTCTGAAATTACATCTGGTAAAGGATCTTAATACCTTAGTAACCATTCGCCATAACATTTTGCAACTTGAAAAAATAAGAAGTTCTAAAGAATTTCTGCACAGTGTTGAGTCTAACAGTAAGTTTTAAGACCTGAGTGCGTCTTACGGCATTTAGAAACAACTCAGTACAAAGGAGTAAACAATTAAGTTCCTTGAATGATACGGGATCACTAAATGGAAAGATTCTGTTAAGTGGAGGTATGGGAAGGGGTAGACCATGAAGCAAACGCAAAAATGCGAGGGTCAAAGTACAAAATGACATACGTATGTCCACACATATATACAAACAAACACTATGACTAAAATGATTGCAATATAAAATGCTTCTCAACTATCTATGATACTCTAAAAAAATCTTACGTGAAATCTTGCAAAATGACTCGAGATGGTCTAAAAGGAATATCTACTCCAATGTCTTGTGTTTGCTCCCAGTTCAAAAGATTTTCTACATCCTGTGGTTTCACTTGAAATGAATCACAGTTTCTGACAGCAGACTCTAGCAAGACTCTGATGCAGTAAGGAAGCCGATCTAAGATAGACATCAAGTCATAGTGAAAAAACAACAACTACAACCAAATACAACCACACATGCATCATTACTGATCATCTTTTTTTCTACTACGCCATACATGTAAGTCATGGTATCATTTACTGTTGGATTTGATACTCAAACTCTCATATTTGGCAAATATGTATCATAACAGTATATTAATACCAAATATTATTTAGACCAATCTTACTGCCAGGCATGACAAAACATGGTTAAAAGTAGCTGTGTCAATAAATGTATACACATGCTTTTATACACACACACCAAACTTAGATGGAGATAAAGCTCTTATGTCGTAGTATAATAGTTCTTGAGATCCAATCACCAAAGTCTTCACATACTGCTGATAAGGATTGGCTAAGAAAAGAAGGAAAACAAACAAACAAATGAAACAAGATTTAAATTAAAGTATGCTCGATGTATTAAAATTGTAAGGTAATACAATGCACACATTAAACAACTTCATTCTTAACAAACTACCTATTTTTTGTTTGCTTTTCTTTTCAGAGATACCATAATACAGTAATTAATGTGAAAGCCCTTGAAAAGAATTCATTTTTTTTAAACTCTAAAAATATGTAAATAAAGAAAAAACATAAGCAGTGACAATTAAATTGTGAGACTGTATGTCACTATAAATTAACAATTGAAGGCACATCATGGACACAAACTTATCTCAAAAAAAAAAGAAAAAAAGTACACTTTCTAGGTGAAAGACTAAAGTCTTAGCTATTAAAAGCACTTCAGCAAAACTCATCACCTCAAACTTCAAATTTTCATCTAATTGTCAGAGTTTCAGGAAAAAATTACAATTGACTGGTGCCTCAAATTTTTTAATAAAAGCATTTTATAACAAAAATAATTATTAATTATTGGCACTTGAATGTTAAAAAACGAATGCATACATTGAGGCATTAAACAGATTTATCAAATATTAGCAGTCTACTAAACAATTATTAAGTTGTGTTCTTTCTGTAGTGTAAATATAAGCTTGCAGCTATCAAGACTTTTTGTGACCTGTTACATTATAAATATTGTTTAAACAACAAATGAGAACTTGACATGGTAATCAACGTAATGAGACTAGTAGAAATATTTAGCTTTCAGATTTTTT
>WLWI01001996.1_pt1 | contig 17663 bp, 14 predicted proteins | sample 6701501 | NCBI WGS metagenome assembly WLWI01 (sample SAMN12718690, study PRJNA515312) | sponge metagenome | isolation source: marine sponge | host: Mycale hentscheli | place: New Zealand: South Island, Marlborough, Capsize Point | collected 2014-11-01
CGTTAGATTAAACTTTAAACGCGGTTTATTCAAAATAATGTTTTTGTGATTGTGACCCGCAATGCGAATATAAACGCCTATATCTTGGCTTATAGTAAACGCTTGCATACACTTTATAGCTCATTTTGTTGCTCCAGAATAGAACTTTCACATGATACCGATAACTCATAATTTTTATTTTGCTCCATAAGGTCCCTTTTTGCAAATTTGGTCACAGTTAATGAAAATTGTATGCAACTAGCCTTGAGTAACTCACAATCCACATATTGCAAGCAGCACCAGTCAGTAAAACAAGTTGTAATAGCTCATCTATAAAAAAAAATAGAAATAATCAATAATACTTAAACCTATAATTCAATATTTCAATTTGTTGCAATATTATGACTATAGATAACATTGGTGTGAGAAAATTAAATTGAAGGAATAGGTCATATTTCCTATATCCATTGTATTTTGTACTTAGTGCTCACTTAATTACTTCATTATGAGCCACACTTTTTGCTTATAACACTTTGACATCTTATTAATTCTAGTGATTCAATCTTATTGACACAGATACAACGGACAAGTTTCTATAAAAATTGACAAAATAAATTATATACAATTAAAGTCATAGTACTGTAAAGAGATATTAATGGCAAGATAATATAATTGTCACAACTTGATTTCCTCACAATTCAAATCTGGACAAAAGTCACATGACCCTTTAATATTACCAACTCATGCCTTACTTTCCAGTACAATATGCTCATGTAGCTAGCTGTAGATTATTAACAAATGTTAATCAAACTCACTTAAAGGTTACCAATACCAAACTGAGCAATAACATATTAATACTTATCAATACCTCTATTATACTGTAAATTAACAATAAAAGTAAATAACAAATGTTGAAGAAAGTACTTACTAGATGCTGTAAGTATTGAGAAGGGACCTGCTGGTAAGCTAATTGCCTCAAGTGATTTTCTGTCTAGTGATGTCACACTAATATTATATCTAGATCCTTCACTTAGACCAGTCAACATGGCACTCCATGTTCCATTGGGATAAGACATTGCATTAATAGAAGTAAATATGGCCTCAGTGGAATAAGTAGAATTAAACTCAGCAGTTATCTGTAGAAAAATGTCAAGATTTCATCAGCTGATAATATTAAACAAAAGTACATTGATGCGACATACCCTAAAAATATTAGCACCATCAGGAGAGTTCCATGTGATTGTTAAACTAGTCTCCAATATGGAAGAAAATATAATGCCAGCTGGTGAAGGAACTGAAATAAAATAATTTTATAGCATAATTTTTTTAACCTTCATCATGTAATGGTTATTTTAAAGACAGTTAGTACAAAACATTCCATGAACTGCAGTGCACAAGTCACATGGCAAGTCATAAGTCATATGGCACATTTTTGTCATCCATTCTTTTTACTGCATATTGATATTCTTTCAATCTTTTTTCTAGATTCCTGCCAGTTTCAACCACATACACTGCATTGCAGTCCATGCAGAGTTGTTTACAGCATACCATGCATGGACTGCAATTCAGTGTATGTGGGTGAAACTGGCAGAAATCTAGAAAAAAGATTGAAAAAACATTAATATGCAGTGAAAAGAATGGATGACAAAAATGGCATCTCAGTACATGCATGGAAGAAATCACACAGAGTAAACTGGAATGAATGAAGAGTTTTGAAAATGGTACCAAATTACTTTCATAGGAGGCTAACAGAAGCATTAATTATACAGAGCACCAATACCACCTCAAATTCAGACAAAGGCCTCGAGCTCAACCTACGTGGACTCCGTTGCTACAAGAACTTTAGCGTCAATTGACCCACAGCTACGTGCTTTTTTATCGTTGACCATTTTGTTTATTTTATTTTAAACGGTCATAGCTACCCCTCACCTAACAACTGAAGAAGGCTTATGAGCCAAAACGTCTTGTGAATATTATATCAAAAAAATTTAATGCTACTAGCTAAGTTAAAATAGATGGTAATATAATAAAGAGCATTAAAATATGAGCTGACTAAGATGAGTGGCAGTCATGGTGTACAATGAAGGAAGACAAGGTGAAATAAGAGATAAAATTTTCATTACAATCGTAGCATTATAATAAAATAATATAATAGTTTCAATCTGAATACTTCTAACACTAAGACCCTATCGTTTTATACTTGTGAGAATCTCGTTGATTAAACAACTCAACTGTGAGGCTTACACTGCCTGTATCTTGTCCTAACTGGTTCATAGCTACACAACTGTAAATACCAGAATCTATAGCAGAGGTAGGAGCTATAGTGAAGTTGCTGGCTCCCATTGAAGTAGATATAGAATAGGTCTTTGAATTAAGTGTTGTAATGCTTGAATTAAACGTAAGTTCAATATTATCATTTCTGCCTTTATTCCAGATAAATGTTGGAAGTGGTAGACCTTCTGCTGTACATGATAGAGTGACAGACTGTGGACTGAAAGATAGCACCATAGTAGATGGAGACATAATATTAGTGGGAGGAACTAAAAAAATATATAAATCGTAAACTGAAACACACTTTAAAGTGGCTGGTTACATATCTAGTGTTACACAGTACAAATAGTATGTGAGACCCCTAACTCTTTTAGATACAATTCTGCACAAATAAGTTTCATACAAATACTGTTGACATGCATAAATGAAACATTCAATGTTACAGGTTTTAAACAACTTACAATATATGGTCAGTGTGAAACTGTGACTATCCATTTCATCAGAATTACTAGCAGAACAGGTAAATGAAGTGTCTCCCCTCATAACATTAGTTATTGTGAGAGAGGAAGTGACTACAGCATAGCCTTCTGCATCCATACTTGTACTTGAAGACACTTGAAACATGCTTCCAGATGGTGACCATGTAAAGGTAGGGGTTGGTAGTCCTCTAGCAGAACAGTTCAATACCACCATTGTACTAACATCATATTCCAGACTACGATTATCTTGAATTGGCTGTATAATAGTAGCAATAGCTATAAAGGAAACAAGGAAATGTATATGTATATATGTAGAGATATAAATATGATTACTATAAAACTATATCGTACCAGTTACATCCACCGTAATTGCAGTACTAATATTTCCTGCAGGACTTGTTACCATGACAACATATACTCCTGCATCACGTGGAATAACAGAGTTTATTTGTAAACTCGTGTTTACTGAAGGAACTTCAAATACAGGTGGAATAGTAACACTGACTCGTGATTGCCCCATTAAACTGTTGCCATTAAATATCCAAGAGATTCCATTGAGAGGAAAATTATGATCTATTATTACTGATAACATCAACATTTGGTTTACTTCAACTTTAACAGAAGTACTATGAGCTTGAAATATTGGAGGCACTGTAACAATTACAATAAAAAAAATTTTTAACATTTTATATACTTATAAATAAATGGAAAGCTTTCATGAAAGGTTCTCAAATATTGTAATCATCAAGGTAAAAAGCATTTCAACGAAAGACTACTAATCCACTATTTACCACAAGAACAAAAATGAATCTTGTGGATTACTTAAAGAAAGACCAAAATTGTAGCAACTGAAATATTGTAGCTAATATTGAGATAATTATAACAAATGCTATGTTAATATTGGTAAACATTACAAAAATATGCTGTCAGAGAATGAGATTGCATTCTGATTAAACTAACCATGCACTGAAACACATCACAAATATAAATGAAATGAACTCATGTTCATTTATGTGATATGTTGCACAACAAGCATCCATATGTAGATGACACAACACACAGTACCATGTATTATTCCATACGCAATGACAAAAAATGAACAGTACTAACAATGCATGCTGATTTTATCCCTGTATGAATAAAGAACATCCTCATAATAAAATATATCAGGTTTACAACTATAATATTATATCCTTACTTATCTGCTTGAACTGTTGTCAGAGTTCCATTGGAAGATCCAAAGGAATTTGTAGCCAAACAAGTATATTTTCCAAAGACTGATGTTTCAGCAGTTGAAATGGTAACTTCACTAGAGTAATTGTTACTGGAAATTATCATCATATCTAACATATTGCCATCAGGTCCAGTCCACATGAAAGTGATAGGATAATCTCCTTGAGTAGAATTACAAACTAGTGTTACCATAGAATTGCTCAGGACAACTCTGCTGGTATATGGCAGTGAGACTTGAGGAGGTTCTAGTGAAATACATACAAAGATAGCTAAATATATTTAAAACATGAAATATACCCATTGTGGTGTAATCCACCACCAACAGCACAGCAGGAACTGTGTCACACAAACATCAAACACCTCATTCCCATTATATCACACAGCTCATTCCCATGATATCACACACCTCATTCCCATGATATCAGTATCACTTAACCTATCAATGAGCATGCTCAGGCTGATTTGGTATAATATATGGCTAGTCCTAGTGCCTTTCAGTTGTACCTCATGCTGGCATATCCTTTATCCAACTTCTTGAACAACATAAGATTGAACCTCTTTGAGTTTGAGAAGCTTGGAAGCATTGAACTGTTTGGGCTAGCTAGTACCACTCTGGTTGCAGCTACTTCTGGTCTAATCTCACTGCCCATGTCTATACTATGTGAGCTCAAATAAAAAAAAATGGGGCCAAATATGATCCAGTGACATAATACTAAAAATATACTCATTTATGTTCTTTTAGCCATTAAAACCATATTTTGACCTCGTACTAATAATATCCCATTTGGACTTGATCAGGTGATATTTGGTATAATAATAATTTTAGTTTAAAAACTATAACTTACGTCCAATAGATATATCAACACTTTGTGACTCAGTACCAGCCATATTTGTAAAACTACACTCATATGTGCCAGTGTTGGACTCCATAACTGAATCTATTACTAAAGTGGAGGTAGTTGATGTTTCTGATGTGGAATTAATTGGCACTCCATTGTGATACCATTGAAAGGAATAACTTGGAGGATTACCTCTTACTACAGTACAAGTAAGAGTCACAGTTTCACCTAATCTAACTCTAGGTCGATTCATGACTTCTAACATCACCTGAGGTAAAACTGTAAGCATTAATAGCAATTAAATAAAGCTGGAAAATAATCATTATAAAACATGTAACTAAAAAGGAGATAATATTGCATTAGTCATAAGGTCCGAACAGAAATGTTACATTTTGTTAATTAAAGTGCAATAGCTGTATTTTTATTGACAATATATATTAATTGAGTAACTGTAGTGAGTGAGACGCATATACAGCGGTGTCAAATTGAGAATTCGGAGTATGTTTTTATATAGCTGTTACTACATACTTTCATGAGCAGGCTAATACACCTTTAAAAGTCAGAGGCGAGTAAAAATAAAGCCTGAGAGTGAAATAATATCATGAGACAACATGTGATATTTCATGTGTCACATACATAAAAATATCAATTAGGCTAAGACTGGTATAATTCATTCAAAATACTTGTTTTTTAACATGCGGCACAAGGTTAGTATGCTATTGATGACTCTTGGCCAGACAAAAAATCAAACTCAGCCATTTCTTAGTACCAGAGTGCTTTTTTATCGATAGCTACCGGTCATTATTTGGATGGTCAGATTATCTTCAATTCAAAAGATGACACTGTTTATTAATTGAAGTCAGAATGTACTTTTGTATTTGTTCGCTAAAATTAATAATCAATTGCTGCATACGTGCTCCACTTATAGTTAAAACAAACCTGTTTTCAATAGCTACTGGTTCTTTATTTGAGAACAGCTACAGTTGTATTGCATGAGCTATCATTATTCCTTAAAATAGAGGCAAGGATTGGCTACATACCTACAATGTTAAAATATAATAACTGAACATAGTAGGTTAAAGCGTATATTAATAAATGTATTTTTTTCATGCTAACTAGTATTCTAGCCTCAAGTATAGTAAAACTCAACTATTAGATTTTAAATTTGAATTCTGCTTACAACTACAGGATCACTTACCATTTGCGCACAAGCACACTATTATTTGATATATATTATGTGTGGACATACATGTGCACATATGTCATTTTTGCACCTTGATCCTCGCATTTTTGTGTTTGCTTGGTGGTTCACCCCAACCCCTCCACTAATCAGAAAGCTTATAATTTTTTCGCTATCATAAATTCTTTAGCCCTTTGAATTAAGGTTGTGTCTGTCATACCTGATTTTTTGGCTTATGCAGTAATATCTTACAAACTTAGGACTTCATTTTTTATTGGAATTGGTGGTGGTGGTAAGTTACCTCGGTTAATGCACTGTTAGTCACTGCGATAACCCTACACAAAAGTTGGTATATCCAGCAAACAAGTGTGTGTGAAAATGTATAGTGTTATAGCTACTGCTTGGCAAAAGAGTAGCAAAACATAACTACCCAACAAACATGTTAGCTGCCTTTACACATCCAATTCATCTTCTGCGGTAGTAATGATGTCACCATTTAGTGTAAGATTATAAACTGTGCAAAAATTCATTATAAATGCATGATTTATGCTTATTTTTTAAGTCAAATAGTTATGTGGAGAGAAAATCTACTATTTTTAAGTAGCTAGAATAGTTTTCCCCAGGAATTAGGTCATTTAGAGGAAGCTATCTGTACTATAATCAATGGCTATTTGGGACTAAATAGACTGAATGATGCTTTCTAATATACTTGATTAACAGGATCTAAGACATCAACTTCAGGCAAATTAAAATGAATGTAGCCGTATTTACACATTTTGTAATCAATATTTTATTAGATTCTTACTTGTGTGAATTACTTGTACACAATATAGCTCACTCGCCATTTATGCCGAAGTACAACATTCTATAAACAATGTTAGTATTGCATTTGTATGTCATTGTGATACTACATGCAAGTATACACAGGGTGAAAAGTGTCTATTTACAACCATAACAAAATCCGTAAACTGTCTTGGTAATTAGAGTTAACAAAACATTTACAAGGCTTTAGAGGTTAACAAACTAGTTATCAATACATTATACACTATTTTACGATTTTGTTTTGGTTGTCAATGGACACTTTTCAGGCAATGATACAAGTTACTTTTATACATGAGTAAAAATCATTACTTTATTGAAGTTGTTCAAAGCACTATTGGAGCTTGCAGGAACACAAATAGTACTATTTGAACTATTAAATTTATATATTATATAACTTTACCTGTTACTTGTACAATGACGTTTGCGGTAGAGTTTAATTGAGAATTACTTCCAGTACATGTATACACTCCATCATTTGCTGGGTATTGAGCATTGACTATATGTAGAGTAGATATGACTTTTCCTAATGTTATATTTCTATCACTTCCACGTTGAGGGGGTGTGACCACATCAGTCTGATTGAATGTGTTAGAATTATTAAATGTCCATCTTACAGTGGGTGTTGGACCTCCAACAGAAGTACAGTTAATGTTGACATTGTTTCCTTCTAAAACAGCAAAATTTTGATTGCTAACTGAAGTGTTCGCAGTTTCTGCATTAAATAATTAGAAAATTATACAAAATAGTTAATTTTGGTTGAAGTTGCCAATACTGGGTGTTAAACATAACAAGAATGAACTTAAAAACATGAGAGAATGGTTTTAAAAATCACATAGTGATAAGTGGACTGCATTTAAAGAAACTAAGAGACTGCAATTACTATGAGGAGACCCTGAACTCAGGACAATTCTCCTGTTTTTATCATGAGTAAATAGCTTTGTAAGTTACTATGGAGCATGCCCCCACATGACAGAACTGAAGCAAATAGCCTAGGATGGGTGGGGAAACAAGTAGAAGATGAGCCTGCATGTGGTTACTGGGATGTCTGACAAAATATTGTAACGTCACTTTGACTTTGTAAGTAAAACTTGTGGATGACTCTCTTGCAAAAATATATATTGAACTTAGTTTAAGTATAAAATAATGTCCATGGAAAGCAAATAAAAACTTTTAAAAAAGACATAAAAAATGACTAATACTTTGGATGACTCTCTTGCAAAATATATATTGAACTTAGTTGAATTATATAATGTACATAGAAAGCAAGTAAAACTTAAAAAGACATAAAAAAGTATAATACTTTAGGACCTCAAATTACTTCTAGCTAAACCAATACCACTGCCAGCATGGGAATGAGCTGATTTAGATGAGTTGCTCAATACTTATTATGTTTCCTCGGAGTTGTATGACCTCAATCAATATTATGTTATATGCCCTGATTTTAAATATTTTAGTCAGACATGAATTTAATTGTGACATTGAAATACACCAATCATACTTGATCTTGTAGTTTTCATAATTAAAAACATAGTTTGCAAGACATTTAATTCAGCAGACTAATGAGCCATTGAATTGATTTATTAGTTTGGAAAATAATTTTGAACAATTAAAATTATAATTATTATATCATTATTTTGTATTGTGCAAAAATGTCTGTGTTACTGTATTCATAGCCTGTATTTAATGCAAGTAATCTTTACATTGAGATTATATGAAGTGATGAGAAAATTAGTAACTGCATTACTTTCCAGGACAAGTGGTCTTAAACACAAACATTATGATATGATTATAAGATATAATGTACTGTTCTGTAAGTAAACAGAGTCACTTGTATAGTTATGTCACATGATTTGCTTCAGTATATTGTGTAGTACAGTTTCTAGTGCATTTGTATATACATAAACATTTCTTACTTGCTAATTTTATCAAATTTGAGTACTAATATTCTGTGATTACATTTATATTCACTAAGACTGACCTAATGGAATTGCCAAAATTGTAGCTCCAGTTCCACCCTGTCCAGAATAAAATATATTATACTCTCCATAATCATCACTGGTAGTTGGTTCTTTGAAATATATCTCATGAAAATAGACAAACTGTGAACGTGTACCAAAGTCAATACCATCTTGTGTCCAAATAATACCACCATGAGCTCCACTTGCAACAACTTCCAATGTCAACTTATCAGGAACAGAAAAAAAAACAACGGAGGGAGATAATCGTACTGGACCAACTACCCGACCTGTAATATAGAATAGCACAATGCATTTATTATAATATTAAATGACTCAGTTGTTGAAGTTAATAATATGTAGTAATGAAATATGACATACAATAATGAAGACTGTGTACATACAAATGTTCACGAAAAGAAATGCCAAGATGTTAGACGGATGTTATAAATATGATTTGTTACAGATTGTTTCAACTGTTAAAATCCATACTTTTCAAAATACTTCACATCTTGTTAGTAAGCTAGATGTCCAGATGTAGGTTCCAGGCTAGTAGTGTGCCAGTAGTGTGGTTATGTGTAACTGGCAAACAATTTGGAAAAATTTCCTGGTTTTGTGTTGCATAATAATAATATGAATATTTTCACTAACAATATCCGAGTGAATACATATATATGCCAGTAGTGAAGGAAAATGAAGAGTTCTAACTTATTCATTAACACCCTATAATACTAAGAATTTGTCCATAACAAATTCAGTAAATATTCTATTCATACAGACGAAAGATTTTGCACAATAATACCGAAGAATTTTTAATATTTTCTGGCAAGTAATTACCCATTGGTGGCTTACTAATGCCATGGACTATTATTTGCTTAAAATAGCTCAAACTGTGGATATAATTGTAGAGAATTTTGCATAAGAATTTTTTTTACCATTACTGTTAACGGGTTGTAATGATAATTGTATCAGAGGGCCTGCAATCAGATTGTACTGCAATAAACAATGTTAAGCCAACGAAATGATTGAATAACATGTGGATATGTCATCTTGCTAACAACTGCTAATTACACCAAATCTAGCAGTAGAAAAATCATCTAGCCCCAGATTATAACCAATAACAATTTTTCTCTTTTTAACAGACAAATTGTTAATTATAGTTTAACCCAACATAATGTAACTAACATAGTGGCTGTTAAAATAGAAAAATTTGATATAATTATAATTATTTCTGCCGACTGAATCAATTACCATAATACAAATGTCAGGTTGGCTAAGCTGAATTATGCTTCTACACAGAAATCACTTCCTTTAAATCAGCATCCTGTAGTCACAATTCCTATGTCACAATTACCTATTATGCACTTCATCAGAATAGCTATTTCACAACAATATCAAAGACCTCTAACACCTACTCTCTGACAAGTGATTCAGGTATAGGTACTTTTTATACATGTCGTGTGTTTGCAATGGAGGTACATAACGAGCAGTAGAGTCTGTATCACTTTGTAGCCACAGTTTATAATACCCTTAATGCATTGCAAGTACATGGAGAAAGTAACTTTCTGCTAATATTAAATATGATAAAATTACTGATATTGATTAAGGACGGATTATAGCCCGTTACCCGAGCGACCCCGCTTGTCGTTAAGAACTATAAATCGGATACAGTCTGGTATGCTCGTAAGAAAATATATTAGCGGGGAAAAGTCTGATATAGTTCTTAGCAACCATAATTATGGTGGAAGGCAGATCAAAGGAAAATGGAATAATGAAGAGTTTGGGTACTTTAATACAATTACTAAGATAGCTAACGCTATACTTTGCTCGTTGTTTATGTTTGGGCTATAAAATAATTATAAACCAAAATCATTAGGTTTGTATTTCGATTTATAAATCGCATACAAACCTCAATTGGTTTATAACTATAACTTATTCTATTGTAAAGTGTCAAAGCCTAATTATATATAAAGCTTCCTGAATCCTGTTCTTCATTAACAATGCCAGCAAGTATATTGGTATTACACCTTCAGAACAATGCGCAGTAATAGCAAAGAACTCTAACACTTACTTTCTGACCAGTAATGTAACTGTGGTTACTGTTTACACAGGCCATATACATACTATATTTTTGTTTGTTAAAAACATGCTTAACATAAATCATTTTTGTTGATATAGTTTTAGAGAAATGACAAAAGAATGATGCTTAACATAAATCATTTTTGTAGATATAGTTTAAGAGAAATGACAAAAGAATGATGCTTATCATAATGTTTACTGTTTGTAGAGAAATATGTATGAGAGCATGTCTAATCATAGTGTCTACTTGGTGCACTGCAATAAATCAAAGTTGAGCCGGAGAAATAATTTGTTTTGAATAGAAGACATCGTGGACATGTCCTCTCCAACAACACCAGAACTATTAGCAACAGAATAATCATTTAGCCCTTGATTAGTACCACAAGACATACTGTCAAGCTGGCAAAACTGCATTATATTTTTGCATTGCTAGTTCATTAAATCGAGTATTATGTTTTCACGTGTGGTACTTGTTTGGAATATAGCTTATGATTTATATTCAGCACCAACTGATACACAGAGTGAGCGAGTTTAACTGAATATAGTGTTACAATGTAGATGATTATATATGAGTAAAGGAGAAATCTGAAATGATTACACTCCAATAACTGAGACTAGGATTGTGCAGTTAACAGTTGGATGATATTGTGTACAAGATATTGTTTATAAAAAACAGCTGTAGTAAAGTCACATCCTACCCTATGCATCATTTTAGGAATTATAAACAATAACATAACCAGAAGGCTGCAAATAGTAAACGTTCTTCCTTGTCAACACTGCCAGTTAGTATTTAAGAAATAGGAAGAGTATGATAGGATAAACAGTGTACTCATCACTTTCTATTATACACATAATATGTAGCATTTTTCAGCTAGACACTAATGTAATACTTGTGCTTTAGGGTCACCTAAATTGCATTTAGTATTAAACCAAATCAGTATTGGAATTATTATAATGTCATTTGTTTTATAGATATAAAAGCATAATGGCTCACAAGTGGACCATTTAGCTATGTATTATAAGACTTGATGATCAGGAGGCAAACAAAATAGAAAAAATTAATTTTGTGAAGGAGATATGAATATACAAAATGCACTATTTTAATAGAATCTATATAATAATGCGCTTGTGTGTCAGTAACGACGGCAACGACGACCAGCGGTGTGTGTATCATGAATAATTCATGAGCTTTGTATGGTTCGGTAAAGCATCGTTTATTTATGGTAGGTAAAGTATAATCACAATCAGTAGAACGTGCTGGTTACTTCTAACAAGCAGGTGTAATTGACCATGAAAGGCCGCGTAGGTTTCAAAAAGGAAGGCGAAAAGTACGGAAGAGAAGGTAAAAAGGTGATTAATCTTAGCTGAAAAGCGGATGGAATCGGCGAGGTAAAGGGTGTAGGTTTTAAATGGAAGGGAAGAGAAGGCAAAAAGGCGAGCGATTAATTATAACTAAAAAGAGGGTGGAATCCACGAGTAAAGGCGGGGGTTAGTTTTCAAAAAAAGGCTAAAGTACGAAATAGAAGACAAAAGTTTCTCAATACAGAAATTCAGAAGCAGGAGAGATAGACAAGTAAAAGGGGGCTCCATGACTCTACAAAAGAGCTTAAGTTAGGAGAGGTGGGTAGAAGAAAAGCTCAGATAGTTCAGGTAAAAGAGAGTAGGAGAGGGAAACTTATGAACCTTAACCAATGGTGAGAATGATAACTGAGTAAGATAACTTGTGCTACTGCATTCTTACTTTGCAATACGTCAAGTGCCACTATGTGGCGGGGTACTTGCTAGTTGAGAATGTTTTCACACAGAATGACTAAAGAAAGTATTGATATCCTTCCATCAATAACTTTGAAAACCCTTTACCACCAATAATTTGTTGAAACCAAATTATGTGTATTATGCATTTTTAAACTCAGCCTATTTATTTCAAACTAACCAGTTTCTAATCTCAGCAGAATTGTGCCATAAACTTGAGAGTTGTTACTCATAAATATACATTGATAAATTCCAGCATCAGACTCTTGGAATGTGAAGGACAGAGCCGACTTAAGTCGACCATTTGCTTCCATTGCATTCATTGGAGATGTCCTGGCCAGAACTCCATTGTGCAGCCATTGTGCTGATGTAACAGAATACATATTCATTTCATCATCCTCATGGCCAGCAGTGAATGATAATGTAATAGCATCATTGACAAAAGATGCTCTTCGATTAGGAAATTCTACAGATGTTAGACTGTCCTGTTCAATTATTATTAATACTCCTGGAGCATTGGACAAAACCGGAATCAAAGTAACAATACATGAGTCACTTTTAGCACGACGGTTATAATTTAGAAGATTGTGTCTCAATTCAGCTCACTTATATAGAGGACTTTTTAATAGTTGACATGATTACTGATCTTGTGCTGCTTTACTAAAAAAACCTATAAATAACTGGATATTAACTGCTCAATTAGCACGCAAAACAGTGTTAGTATGCTTTATCGTGCTAACTGCTCAAGTATACAGAAAGTTTTGTTAAATGCTATGCTGAAACCTACAGTAGGACCATATAGTCACTGCAACAAGAGAGAATATGCTGGAAAACTGTTATTAGATCACCCAAACAGAAGACCCACATCTACCTGGAAAAAGTCACAGCAAAAATTCTGGACTTGGGTAGAGCCTGAGGTCAAATACAATTTGGCAGGAGAGAGTCACGCTGTTATAGACACAAGGGTGGATCTAGGATTTGCTAAGGGGGGTTTCTTTTCAAGGGGTAAAATAACTATGGCTAGTTATGGAAAAATGTAGGTTATTTCCTATACGACTATCTTCTAATACTCATTCACACAATAATTAGCATTATATAGTAACTGTCAAGAACTGAAATAAATGAATTCCTAAAATCAGGAAGGAAAAAATTATAACTAAGAACAATACCAATTTACAAAGGTATTTATGTTTAGAATTAACAGGAAGTGAATTCTAGGGGTTGGCGAATTATGCACATTTTTTAATGCTGTGTTAGCAATGCTAATCATTTTAGTAATTAAACTAATTGAAACGTGGGCAAGGACATAGTTCAAAGTCACCTCAACAATATTTACAACTATAAGAATCTCTGTACACATGACTGATCTGAATCCTGATATGGTCACTGTTTATAAGTGAGTTGTTGATCTGCATCCTGATGGGGAACGATGCTGAATCTGAAAGTTTTTCTTACAGAAAGTGATATTGGAATCTTCAAGAAGAACTACCATCATAAAGGGTATTTAGTAAACTCAAAGATTGATTAAAAAGTCCCAAAGCCAGACTCTAGAAGATTACATCAAATTGCTAATGCTACAGTACAATAAAAACTAATTATAATTTTTTTCCAAAAAATTGTTACCTCACTATAATCATAATTACCCTAATCATGCTAGCATATGTTAGAAATCACTTATTATGCTCATAATCAAGCCAGCATAATATGCCAACCCTTAGTAAATAGGTACACTTCATCGTGAAAAAAAATGGAATAATACAATTAATGAGAAAAATTGAAAGTAAAAAGGACATTTTAGTTAGTGATAAGAGTAAATTTATTATGATATCAAATTCAACCAGGACGAAAAATTATTGAATAAGCATCTACCACTAAATTCTTTCCAAAATTAATAAATGCTGGACTTGTTCTGCTGTAAGTGTACTATGAACCGGGTCTGCCATATTGTATGAGGACACAAGTAGTAAAAATTCTGACTCAGCATATCATAAGTGGAGGTACAATTAAAAGAATATCGCAATTATTGTTGGAGTACAAGGAAAAACAACAACGAACAAAAAGTGATTGCTATTATTTATTTCCTGTTACAGGTAAGAAATACAGTAGCTATAAATAAAGGGCTCGTTCTGAAAAAGGGTGGACTTGTACAATACCAGTCGAGCCCCTCTAAATCCGCCCTGAGACATGAATAGTTTATTTGACAAAAAAAATATATTTAGCCACAATTTTGTGACCACCAAATCTTGTGGTATACCATCATGACACTATAATTTAATTACTGAATTTCGCCCAAATGGGTGCAGTCAGCTTTTGCACGTACTTGCTCAACCTATCCTACTATAAAATTTCTGAACCCCCTTACAGCTTATATAATTGACTTTATTATAAGGTTTGAAATGGTTGCATTCTATCAAGCTGTTATAAAACACTAATTTAATAATTTTGTTCTCTCGGCCACCTAAATTTTTAAGCAGATGAAGCAGCTACTGAATTTGACTAGTGGCATGTTCTGATCTGCAGGCACACAACAAGCATCTAAAATGTTCATCGATCTTCATCAACAGACTGAAAGTAAATACTGTCTGGTTTATTCCAGCAGTGGAAATTTACTTTATTGTTGCTATAATGCTAGCAAGCTAGCAATTTATGTTTTACCACAGAACATGTATAAAATCAATATCCATGACTTTCATCATTCCTGGCTATTGTAACTGCTATGAAAAGTATGTAAAACCTCTTTCGTATAATGTTCTTCATTAAAAAAAAACATCACTGGATATAAACTTATTTGCTTAGCATATTGTTTGAAATGCTGAAAGTACACCCAATGAGAACTAAACATGTGCCATTTTCTAGCTAGTTTACCTAAATTGTTCCCCAAAAAAAGACTTTTTTTCAACTTTTCATCTAGGCATATAATTCAAATCTACAAAGTAATATTTTATGAGCACAATAACTGTGTCAAGATTGACTTGCCTGTAATAGGAATTATGTTTCCATTTGCAATTTCTTGTCCATCTTGAGCAGTACATTGATACATTCCAGCATCAGAATGTACTACAGTATCAATTGTAAGCATCAAGATGGTGTTGGAGGCGTTAGAATTTACAGATCGTCGTATAATTATATGAGGAACATCTTGTACTAGTTGTCCTACATTTTTATTCCATGTCACTGACAATGTATTCGATGCTGAGTTAAATTCACAGACCAGCCAGATAACTGATCCTTCTACTACTCTAGATGACTGAGTGTACAATGAATTAGGAAGTGTAGTTACAGACAGCTGAGCTTGAACTTCATAACCTGCATTAATAATATATTTAGACCTATATTAAAATTCTCTAATTTAACATTGCCTTGAGATAATTTGTATAATAATAAATGGTTCACATTATCTGAGAAAGGGTAAAAATGTAGTTAGTATTTCTCTACAGGTGTTATCACTACAAAATGTCAGTTACTATTTATTAGCAGGGGATGATCAAGAGCTACAATAATGACTGAATGATTCAGACATAATTAAAAAAAAAATCCCCCCCCCTCTATGTGTGTTCACAGGATCTATGAATGGAGAGTATAAATCAGAATAAAAACTCCCCACCCTTTTTAAGTAAATTGATTTTCATAAACATGTGATGAATACATGTAAAAATAGGCTATAAATAATGCTGTTGACATTGCAATGCTTATTGATCAGGTAATGAATAAAAGTACATTGACTTTCTGATTAAGAAGGCTCTAATTATCAAGTTCCAATAGGTTTAGGGTATATTGTGGGGCATTAAGTAAACAATAGAAATAATTTTCCTCTATCTCAAACATTTGTACCTATGATGAGCTCAATGTATTGGTTACGTAATTCAGTTATTCATACTATTTTGAGCATTGTGCAACTAATCTCATTGTTAAGTACAGTTTTGGCATTTCAGTAGATCTATTTAAAAGGCAGTTTTATAAACTATCAAAAGTTTGCTTTTCACATAAAGATCATTATAACTGCGGTTTTGTATATTGTTCACTGATTAAGAGGAATAATAAAGAAGGTTTAAATATTGTAAGCCAATGCAAAGATATTTAGTTAAATAATATAATAATGAAATCAATATTGATGCATCCTGCTGATTGGTATCGTAATTAGCAATACTGATGTCATAGAATGGTTTTTGAGAATAAAAGATTTGACAGACAGACAGACAGATCTTACCTGAAACATAGTTAATACTGGGTATTCATCTTAGCTATCTAATGTTTTCAAATAAAACTTTGAAATTTTATAAACTCACTTGAGATTCAATAACAGAGCCCTGATAGAGTACAGGCTATTTACCCTCTAGTCCACCAGTTAATTACACATTACCTTTATCTAAACTGTAACAACATATTCCATTCTAACCTGTGAAGTAGAAATGAAGATAGTAGACAAAAAAGCAAGAAAAATATGAGTTAGGCATTGTCCACTGACAGAGCCTTACAGGCCAGGAAAAAAAAATCCTAACTACACACCTTTGTTTGCTACAACTTGTGAGGCACAGCTAAATTTACCCAAACTGACGTAATGTTCAGTATAGGACAAAATATCGTGAGTTGCAGTTATTACTGTTAGCTGCAGCGGAAGTGATCTATCCCGTGCCTTTCTAAACCTCCTTCGTAACGTCCTGCGTTTACTGCAGTGTTTTAGTTTGTAGTCACTGCATTCTATATAATGAGATTTCTTAAATAATAATAATAATAGTTTTCAGTAAAAAAAAGTAACCAATTTAGCTAGATTAGAAGTTTTCTTTCCTTTCAAATCATGCTATACAAAGCAGTCTTGTAGCCAACTCGCGTAATTCCCGGTTTCCTTTTGCGAAAAACCGGTGACGTAATTGTGACCGTCTACGGGAAAATCGGGCACAACGCGGCATGCGTAAACGTCGCAAAAAGATCAATTTAGTTCTTAAAATTGTATTAAATAAGCCTAACAAAGGGAACGGTTAGGCGATATATAGCGGGAATGGCTAAGGCTACGGCGATAAAACTTGGAGAGCTTAATATCTGCTTGCCAAGGAGTCTGTAAGTGCAAAAAAAATAT
>WLWI01001997.1_pt1 | contig 17654 bp, 17 predicted proteins | sample 6701501 | NCBI WGS metagenome assembly WLWI01 (sample SAMN12718690, study PRJNA515312) | sponge metagenome | isolation source: marine sponge | host: Mycale hentscheli | place: New Zealand: South Island, Marlborough, Capsize Point | collected 2014-11-01
GCTCACATCATCCATGCCTTCGACTCGTGCCCGGACCGAATGAAAACGTGATGTCCTTTTGGCGTTTACCCCTCTGCCTTCAGTATCAATAACACGCCATCGCCGATCGTGCATGAGCGCGCCGCTTGGCAATACCGTCGCTTCAGCGAGCCCGAAGCCGTCAAGGCTTTTCACCGGATAAATCGTGATGCCTGAAAGGTATGGCATCGAAGACGGCTCCTCCAAAAAATTTACAACGCTTACATTACATCCGGAAATTAAAGGTCTGCCAGAAAAGCCTTAGCAACCACTGGCCAACCGTTCGGTTCCCAACTTCAATCCTAGCGGTTCCCCGCATACCCGGAGTCAAAACATTTTCCGCGTCATCGACCTGCATAAGCACTTCGTAGCTCGTCGAGATAGGAACTTCTCGCCCCATCTCATCGGTTGTTGTTGGGACAGATCCACCTGCCTTAACACTCAGCCTCTCAGAACCAACCTCAATATGAGTTTCTGCAATCTCATCAACAGCACCCCGGAATGTCTCAAACGGAAAGGCATCAAGCTTCAAATCAACCCGCTGTCCACTTTGTACGAATTCAACTTCACTCTGGTCGACAATCATGACCGCTTCAAAACGATCAGGATCACCAACCATGCACAGCACCGTGCCCTCGGCAAACGTCGCACCGATATTCTTCTTTGCGAGCGCACTGCCCGACCAGCCCGGCAATCGCCCACTCGGGTCAGGCCGCTCATCAACTGTCTCCGCTGGCAAAACAAGCCCCGATCGTGGCGCTTTGAGCACGAGTTCCCTTTGGTACTTGCGCTTTTTGGCAAGCTGCTCTTCAACACTCTTGAGAGACTCTTCAACTGTTCTAATCTCCATACCCGCTGCTGAATCTGTAAATCGTTCTCGCTCAAGACTGGCAAGTCTCGCACGATAGCCTGATTCTTGTCCTTCCAGTTCTGCGATCTGAAGCTCCAGATCAATATTTGAAAATGCAGCCAACTCATCACCTTTAGACACACGATCATTTGCCTCAACAAAGATATCTTCAAGGCGTCCATCAACTGTGACATAGACCGTCTCTTCACCGCGAGGCCGCAGTTCTGCTGGACACCAGACTCGTTGTGGTAACGGTATGAAGCAGATTGCTGCTGCAATCAGCGCAACCACAACACCCGTAATTGTCATGTTGAGACTCTTCACCTCATCTCTCCTCCCGGGAACCTTCAGGAACTTATAGATGCCAGTAATCGGACGAACAATCAAACCATAAATACCAAAGAGCGCCAGCATGCGACCAATGGCCTCCATACGGTACGGCTTCATGGCATTCCAGACAAACATGAAGATCGAAATCATCAGGACCCACATATAAATTGTCGACGCGATACTATACAGCGCAAACAAGCCCTGATTTCTTTTTGGCAAAAACGGGTCATCCTGCAACTTCACCCCAAGACACCATTTCTTTGCAAGCCGACTCAGACTTGTACTTGATTTGGTTCTCAGGTTCGGAATTTCCAGCATGTCGGAGAGAATGTAATACCCATCAAAACGCATGAGCGGATTCGCATTAAACAGCAGCGTCGACACACTGGACACAAACATCACGTTGAGGCACATCTGGTTAAAGAGGCCTTCGTGCGAGTTCCACCAGAGAAACGTTGCGGTCGATGCAAGAATAAGCTCAATGTACATCCCCCCTGCACCGATCATCATCCGCTTCCATTTACTCGGCAACATCCAACTGTCTGACACATCGCAGTACAGACACGGCGTAAAGACCAGCAGCATGAACCCCATTTCATGGCACTCACCGCCGTAATACTTGCAGGAAAGACCGTGGCCAAATTCATGAATCACCTTGGTGATTCCAAGTGCTGCTGCCAAATAGAACCAGTTTCCACTTGCAAAGAACTGATGAAACTCAGGAAGCTTTGAGCGAAAAGTTTCGAAGTTCACAAGCACCAGCATGAGTGCTGTGAAAATGTATGCCACAGCAATAATGAGTGCCGGCGGCGAGTACAACCACCCGAACCACGGATTAATCTTGTTCAGAATCCAGTCTGGATCAATGCCGCGAAACCGCAGACACATGATGCTCCGCATCCAGTTTTTCCATTCCGACCACACCCGCTGCCGTCGTCGCTCATTGAGCTGTGGGCCCTGACCAGCCCGATCACCAATGACAAGCCCACTACGATGGAGCGTAGACACAAACCGAGACACCTCATCAACAGTGATTCGCCGAGGAGGGAAACGCTCCTCGAAACTATCCTTGAGATCTTCGAGACTCGCCTCGCCATCAAGCATTTCAAGGAGGGCGTATTCTTCAGGACGAAACCGATAGTAGGACAACCCTATTGGGTCTTTGACTACATACCACGCCTGTCCCTGATACACCTGACGATTGGTTACCAAGTCACCACGGTACCGCAGACCCACAGGGCGCGACGTACTCGAGCGGAAGGCTTCAGCCATCGCCATGGTTCACCTCATTCGGCATCTGCTGTTGTCACTGTTCGATGGACGGGCGGTAACGGCGCCTGCATGGAATGGATAGTCATAATTGCTGTCTGCCCAGCTCGCAGCAGCCACTCCACAGAATCTTTCGCCTGCCTGTTCTCAACCTCAGCCCAGACACGAAAGTCACCACCTGGCTCAACAAGTGGACTCACAAAGACAATCCTGCCTTTGAATGATTCTTCGCGCTCATCCGCAAACATCACGGAAACTGTGACTGGACGGTTATGCACCATGCTCGGCTCATACTTGGATGAATCTACGTATCCCTCAACCCGAAGCTTGTCAGTTCGAACAACTCTCGCCAACGGATCTCCAGGCTGCATCCATTCACCAAGATGCGGGTAGACCTGAACAATCATGCCTTCAATTGGTGATGCAATCTGTCGTCGCCCAATACGGTTTTCGGCCGCAAGAACTTCAACCTCTTTTGACTGTGCATCAAGCGATGAAAGCTGCCTTTCAAGCTGCGCCTGTTCAATCTGAAGTTCACTCTTCTTTTGGTTTAGCTGAAGCCTTGCTAACTCCACCTGGGTCACGCTCCCTGGGATTCTACGATTTGATGCTTCAGCTTTTTCAACTTCTGCCTCAGCCACTTTTTCGGCAGCCACGGAATACCGTACATCGACATCGCTTTTTGCTTTGGCAATTGCTTGATCGTGCTCAGCAGATGCCTTTTGTTTTTCGAAGCGAGGCTGAGAATCATCGATCCGAGCAATGGCACCACCGCGACGAACCACGTCCCCTTCCTTAACTGACAACTCAACCAAGACTCCGGCTTCACGTGCAGGCACTCGAGCTTCTTCAACAACTGAGACCAAACAGCGACGAAGTACCGGCTCTTCTGGCGTGGCTGCTGAAAGCGAGCCTGCCCCCAATAAGACAACACCGCACACAATTCCTGAAACAATTCTCATAATGTCCACCTAATGTACTGTGTCCTTACTCTTACCAAAGCCTGAAAAAGATTTGTGTTTGGAAAAATGCCATTACATCCATAAACCAAACGTACCCCAAAGCATGTTTTCCACAGTTCACCCTCGCTGTGACCGTGGCTCCAGCACCGAGTTCTTCTTTTTCATGCCTTGCCGGATCAATCGTAATTCGAACAAGTACTGTATTGCCCTGCTCTCCTCGAACTTCTGCCTGCTCATGGATTTCTTCAACTATGCCATAGTGCCGAGTACCTGGATCCGTTGCCAGAATGTAGTCAACTTCTAGCTTTTGACCTTCTTTTTTCGCTCTTGAAAGAGCCTTATTAATCTGTCCGAGCCGGTCATCAGCCATGTGAATCTCAAGTTCCCATTCACCGGTCTTGTCAGCGATACTCATAAGCACCTGACCTCGTTCAACCGGACGGAAGAGTAACCGGTCTCTGACCTGCCAGGTCACAATCACGCCGTCAATGGGGCTACGAACCTCGAGGTCAGTCTTTTTATGTTCGTAGAGCCGTTGTTGCTGCTCAAGGCTTTCGATCTCACGACGTAATTGAGCAGCACGACCAGCCATTCTATTCTTTTCATCATTGGAAAGACCTTTGTCTTCGAGTAACGATCGACGAGTTGCAACAAGCTGCTCTTCACTTGATGCTTTCCTGCCAAGCACATCGGTCATTGCTACTTCAAGGTCTGTGTTTCGAAGCTGTGCAAGAAGTTCTCCATCTTTTACCGCTGCCCCATGCTTTAAATTGGGCTCAAGTTGCTCGACAACACCTTCAATATCAGCAAAGACGTCTCGCCTGTGAACAGGCTCGAGTGTGCCTTTCCCTTCGAGCCTCAGGTCTACACGGATAAGTGTTAAGGAAGTAATAAAAGCAATGAAAGCCACTGTCGCAAGCACTGTCTTTGGAAGGTTTCGTGCCGTTGTAAGGACCTTTGATTTATTGAGAAGACTGGTCAGGCGGTGAAGTGGCATCGTTGTATGATCAATCGCGTTAGAAAGTGCCACTCGACCATGCTCGGCAACCAATTCCACGCGAGCTCTTTTTCCACCTTCAAAGGTTGTTGAAGAAAACCACTCGACAACCAAAACGCCGACTGGATCAGAGGCCTCTTTCGGAGGAGACTCCGCTTTAGCAACTGCAACAGCATCAACCCCGCCTGGCTTTACAACTGGTGTTGGCCTGGGTTTTTCAAGCGGCAGAATCGCCATGGCCGTTGAATGCGACTCATCAATGTAGTTTTCAAGTTCCTCCTCAATCTGAGGCGGCAATTCTCGCTCTGCATCCGGATGCCAAAGTGGATCACGCGCCTTTGCGACAACCCGGGCAAGTGATTCAATCGCCCGTACCGCAGAGGCACGGCGCTCAATTGACTCCTGCCCACTGACCGCCTCAAGCCGTAACTTCCGCCCTTTTTTGACAAGAACACTCACGCGATCACAGCCGATGATACGGCGAGCCTCATTCGCCAAAACAAATGCGGTTGCGACCGGGTCAAGCGATTCATGAAGCGCTCGACTAAATCGATCAACTTGCTCCAATGCGGATTGCTGTGTATCGAGTGTTTTAATCTGCTTTCGATCGAGATACGCACCTGCAACAACTGCAACCTGCTGCAAAAACTTGAGGTAGCCCCGTTCAACATCAGACTGATTCGGCTGATGGAATATCTCAATGAGCCCTTGACGATCTTCTCCACGATCAATCGGCACGCCGACCACCAGGAGACTCGAAGGGTTTGCGCCACTCGGCTTGCCGTCCGGAGACGTGATCGCGGCCTGCGGTGGAACAAGAAGACCGGAAGGTGAGTTCATTAATGCGTGCACCATACCGCTATGGGCGGACTGAACTTCCTCACTGTCTGAGAGTCCAGTGTCTTGCATTTTTAGATGTGCAATCGGCTCAACACGACCCTCTTTCCCTGTAAGCCAGACAAGACCAGCCACTGCACCCATGGCTTCAATAACTCGCTCAAGAAGGCCTCGAAAAAACTCTGCCTCTACGGCATCTGTCTTGGAAAGTTCTTCAATCTCGCTAATGAGCGCACGAATCTGCTGTCGGGCCTCTTCAACCGACCGGGGATCGACAGTGCTCATGGGGCTCAAACTTTCTCAGGGCCAACACGACCACTGCATCGGTGTCCTATACGATCGCATCGAACACCGACGCCAGATGGCCTCTTCTTTCACCATATCCAAGGACCTGCTTTAGGCCTTCGTTGGTGGCGTAACAACACGTTTTTGCACGTCAGTTTCAAGGACACCGAAAGCCTGTTCGTGACGCTGAACAGCCATCATAAGTGCCGCTGCAAGTCGCTTCGCAGTAAAAAAGTTGACGATAATCCTTTGGTTTAACTGAATTGTGTCAGGAGAATTTCCCACAACTTGTTTATTGAGACCGAAGTCAACAATAAGTTCTTCAGGGGTACCGGTGACACGACAGAAATTGGCATAGGTTGCCGCGATGCTTGTCTCATCAACTGGAACGGGTTCTGGTGCAGGACGTGCTTCTTGTTTGGTTTCTTCAGCCATCAACGTAACTCCATATTATTAAATGTGCGGTAGCGTTAGCAGCCACCCTGGGAACAATACTGTGTCAAAACAACACTGATGGTACGTTCCCAACTGAGGAAAAGTTTACTCCCCTTCTGATTCAGGGGCTACTAGGAGGATTGAACAAGCGTTTCTGTGGCATTTCTCACTATTCAAACGGAAAAACCTACCCAGCCGTGACGCTTGAGCCAAGCCGATGAAACAAATCGCTTCATCAAGGCCTCCATCGCTCGAGCAGCATCAGGCTCCCAGCTCGTCTCTGGTAATTTTTCTTGCATTTGCAGTCCCTGAAACGTGAGCCGAACCGGCCAACCACGCCGCCTAGCCATCTGATCAAAACGCTCAGCCAATCGCAATGTCCAGGCCGCCCCAAGTGTTTCACGCAGAGCAAGAAAACACGCATTCACACGGTATTCGAACTCTGAATTTACTAGTGGCAACCTAACGCCGTCGGTCAACACCAACCGGCGTCTCAACCGAGCGAGAACAGCTTGAGACAGGGCAAGAAAACTGCCAGCGGTCATACAAGAAATTGCCACCAGGTCGCGAGTTGGTTGCGGCAAGGCTACCTCTAGCTGTATTCCCGGCAAAAGCGGCCAGATCAGTCCAAAATGCCCCACCGCAACGAGCGTCGCGGCAACTGCCCGACGAGTCCCTACAAAGTTCATCCATCCAACTATGACCAAAACGGGTAAAAAAATTCGTCCGAGAATATGAAGGTCAGGAAGACTTCCCGGGTGAATAAGAACCGCAGATGCCGCTGGCAGTGCAAGCACTGCTGCGAGTGATCCAACAATGAACTGCCATATCCCATGCTGCGGCCGCTTCGCGCCCAGTAAGGACATCACTGGACAAACCGACAAAGCGGCAACGACGACTCGATGAATTCCCAATGTCGCGATATCAAGATTTCCTGTCGCTTGCTGCAGCGTTGTCATTGCAAAAAGAGCGGCGGCAGCAGCACTCCATAACGCGGCGGGGACAGCCGTTGACCCTCGCACGAACCATGCAGCGCAACAGGACAGAATGACAAAGATAATCGCTAGTCCACTTGTTATTGCGGCAAGAATCTGCCCGCGATCGAGAAACGAATCAAACTGCACAAATGAAGAAAAGAGTTCGATGAGCATGAAGAGCTTTGGTTGACCTTTCTGGTCGAGCCGATTGTCCTGATTTTACCGTACGTATTTTAATTGCTTTTTGAAGACATGCAGAGAGTACGACGTCATAATAGAGTGTCTTGCTTACGAACACCCTATCACCCCACGAGACACTGCATGCGACGACTCACTCCTTTCTATAAAATTTTTCCATCTATTTTGGGAACGCTCGTAACGACTCCCTTGAGATGTCGAATGATTCTAGCATTCGCTGTCATTGCAACTTCCATGTGTACTCGCCCTGCAAACGCCATTGAGATGTTTACTTTTTTTGGTGATGGAAGCCGGGTGCCGCTACCAAGTCTTGAAACACCAATCGAAGCCTATCCGGGCATTCCTCTTCGGAGTGACCGACTTCGAGCCCGCCGACAGGCTGCTTACCGAGTTCCTCCACAAACGGGTATGCCCGTCGGAAATGGTCGCATCACCATACGGGCGATGCCTAGTACGGGTACAGCACCGGCATTCGACGAAGGGGTGAGGCCTACACAGGCACCTGAAGCAATTCAAACGCCTGCCCCGACTCAGACCCGCCGTATTCGGTGGCGACGACGCTAACTGAGTAAATAGCTGTGAGAATTCCTTTCGCTGCAACGCGGATAGTGACAAGCCCCCAGAAGGAATAAGTCCAAATTTCCTGTGAGGTCATCATCTGATAGATTCTTAAGAGTCCGGATGACTGAATCAAAGGAATTCTACCAATGCTGCTTGGAGCCGTTTTTGAGCGAGAGGTGCGTTTTGCGCCAAAGTCAAAAGGGCTCTTTATTGGCCGCGCAATTTACGCCGGTAGTCTTCTGGCGATTATTGCAACATGCTGGCTTGTTCTGACAGGCACCCAAGCCATTACCTCCGCCGGAGATACGGCCAGATTTGGAGCAACGCTCCTCAGAACACTCGCACCACTACAACTTACTCTTGCTGTTCTGGCTGCTGCCATGACGGCTGCTGTTGCGGTCAGTGTTGAGAAAGACCGTCGCACGCTTGAACTCTTGCTCCTCAGCCGCCTCAGTGAACGAGAACTTGTACTCGGAAAACTTGCCGCAAGCCTCCTGCGCGTCATGCTGATGCTCGTCTCAGCAATTCCTGTCTTCGGAGTTGCTGCGCTTTTTGGTGGTGTCACGGGTATTCAGCTTGGAAGACTCTTTGTCGTGACAGCTGCTGCGGCTCTTTCTGCCGCGAGCATTGCAACAACCGTGGCTTTCTGGAAAGACACCACGTTTCAAGCAGTTGCGATAACCGCATTCGCGTTGGTTGCATGGATCGTTACCGGTGAGGCAGTTGCCACGTGGTTTGGACCACTTATTGGAGAACAGATCTCACCAGCACGGGCAATGTTTGCCGCACTTTCTCCTGCTGGCGGAAATCTTAGTTCATTCCTTAGTCTCTGTGGACTCATTATTGTAGGAACGAACCTTGTAGCCATTCGACAAGTCAGAAGCTGGAACATGGCCCGAGACGCCCGCCGAGCTGCCCAGGCTCGAGGAACTGGTGGCTCGACAACGCACCGTCCCACAAGGGAAATTTGGCAAAACCCCATCCTCTGGCGAGAAATATGTACAAATGCATATGGTCGAACAATTGTTATTGTGAGACTCGCCTGGATGCTTCTGTTTGCCGCCGCAGTAGCTGGAATTATGTCTGAGGCTCGTGCCGAGAACCCAGATCGTTTTGCTGTTGCTGTTGCTGTTATTCCAATGGCATTAGCGAGCCTTCTCGCTGTCACGGCACTTGCTGTAACCAGCATTACAACCGAACGAGATCGTGGCTCACTCGACCTTTTGCTTGTGAGTGATCTGGAACCCAAAGAATTCATCTGGGGGAAACTGTTTGGGGCACTTGCAGTTGCACGGGAGGTTGTCGTCCTGCCTCTTTTGCTCTGCGTTGCTCTTGTTGCAAGTGGGATCGCCTCACTTGAAAACGGTTGCTACCTCTTGCTTGGTACCGCAATCCTTTTATTTTTTGCCGCTGTTTTGGGAATCCATATCGGTCTCTCTTATCCTTCGTCTCGCCGAGCAATTGCGGTGGGGCTGGGAACCGTCGCCTTTCTCTTTATCGGAGTCGCGACTGCAATGCGCATCATGGTCGCATTTGGCTCGAGCTTTGAATTGCAATTGGCTCCGTTCCTTGCTGTCATTGTTGGTGGTGGGATTGGACTGTACGCAGCCCTGTCAGCCCGTAATCCATCACCTGCGATTGGCTGGGCATCTGCCATCCTGCCAGCATTGACTTTTGTTGGCATCACAGGTTTTCTCCAAGGCAATACACTCCAAGTTCTCCTCGTTGTGGCTGTCGCTTACGGATTCACAACGGTAGCACTGCTGGTTCCAGCTATTGGCGCGTTCGATCTTCTTACCGGCCGAAGCTCAATTGGCGACGCATAAGCCTTTCTACCCTAGCAGGCATTATTCATGCTGTGGCTGAGTCGTCACCGAAGCGTGGTCGCTGGCTTTTCTGATTCCAGAGCGGCCAGTCGATCGAGAGTCTCTGGCGAAGCATCACCTTTGGATATCGCTGCTCGGTAACTTTCAACAGCATCAATTCGACGCCCGAGTGATTCTTGTGCAAAGCCTTCTAATGCAAGAATATCTGCCGGCACTTGATTCGGACCATACGTCTCCTCGAGAATTGCAAGCGTCGCCAGTGCTCGTTTGGGGCGATCAAGCTGGCGATAGACCTCAGCGGTTTCACGAAGAACTTCCCGATTGTCTGGCTGAAAGGCCAAGGAGTGCTGAAAGTCAGCAAGTGCATCAATCGGCTTGCCACGAGCCAGGTTCACCTGTCCCTGAAGGTGCCATGCTTCAGAGGATCGTGGAGCCGAAGCGACTGCTTCATTCGCTAATCGTTCAGCATCATCAAGAAGACCAAGTTGAAGATACATCTTTCCACCATCAAGGCATAAATCGATATCTCCAGGTGAAAGTGAAAGCGCTTTTCCGATTTGGTGAACAGCCTCCATTTTCTCACCACGGTCCCAGAGAACACCAGCGTAATGCTTCCGAGAGTCAACGTCTGTTGGACAGTGATCAACAGCTTGCTCCAGAAGTCCTTCGGCTCTTAGAAGATCGCCAGCATCGCTTGCTGAAAGCCCAAGATTACTGAGACGCCTTGCTTCAGCAACTTGCTCTGGAGCAGGACCATTTCGAGGCACAAGCCGGCAACCGACAGAAGATGTCGCTACAACCAGAACAACTGGTACGAACCATTTCTTTTTGTGATCCGTTGACACGATTGCCTCAACAACGCTGCGAAAGGTGGCTTTGAATCAAGCAGAGACACGGAGACACCAACTTTCAAACCACCCAGACCTTAGAAGGTTTCCATGCGGAGACACAACGTCTTTCGGTCTGCTGCAACAACCAAGAGCCTTATGGAACCCTGGCAAAAAGGAGGGTTTGGGACGGTCATCCGTTCCAGGTCAAGGACAACAAACAGATCGTTCGTGCTCTGCCGAAGGAATACAGAGTCGAGTGTCATAAAACCCGCATTTCCTGCTGCATTGAGGCAGCTTCGCTCCCGTTCTGGACTGACCACATGGCCCCGTTTTACAACCATTGCCTCATCCGGCTGGCCATGATTGCATTTCTCGTTGTCGGCTGTGACGTGCGCGATGAAGTAGTCCACACGCCACAATCAAAACACAACCGTTGGCCAGAACCAGTAACTTACCGTATCGACCAAAATGACACGCAACTTGGCCACTATGGTTCAGCACGAATTTCTTTTATTGAAAATTGTGATATCGGCCTGCGTTTAGCTGACTATGCAAACAAACCACTACTGATTGTGTTCCGAGCAGCTTGGTGCCGCTGGTCCATGGCTCTTACACAACAGACTCTCAGTGACCCCTCGATCGTAGCTCTCGCTGATAGCTTTGTATGTGTTCAGGTTGACGCTGACAGGCATGCCGAAACATGCTTGCAGTACAACATTACACAATTCCCAACAATACTCATTGTGGATACAGACGATAACGAAATCATTCGGCGAAGCGGTCACACTATGGTGGCTGATCTCACACCTCTTCTCCAAAGCGCTCTTTCTTCAAGCCAGATCGCTGCACGTCACCTTTCCGCTGACACAGACACCGACATCGTGGCAAAAACAGAAGAGACCAAGCCCGCCACTACCACAGACACTCTCCACACGGCTAAAAGTTCAACACTGAAAAATGCGCGATAATTTGACTCTACTGGATTCCTAGAAAAGATTTAACCCTGCGTCTTTCAACCTCACCTGTAGCGTACCCTGATGAATACACCGACAAAGAAGAAACCATCAAATAAAGACTTTCACAGTTACCCGTGGTGGAGCCCACGATTCTGGCACGGCATGCCGATGCGAGTCTGGTTTGAACTTGTCCGTCAGAATCACTGGAATATTGCACCAAGTCGCCTCGGCCTCCTCGGCACAATTTCACTCGCGTCGTGCTTCAATTCAATCGCTGAGACACTCTGCAAAGCACGCTTTCGAAGGCAGCTGAAATCCCCTCCTGAAACCGACCCGCCTATTTTCATAATTGGACACTGGCGAAGTGGAACAACACTCTTGCATGAAATCCTCATGCTTGATGATCGTTTTTGCTGCCCATCAACGTACCAGTGTTTTGCTCCTGGACACTTCTTGCTGACCGAGACCGTCCTGACAACCATGCTCGCGTGGATCATGCCTTCAAAGCGACCAATGGATAATGTTGCCGCTGGATGGCATCGCCCACAGGAAGATGAATTCGCACTGGTGAACATGGGAGCAGCCTCTCCGTATCGAAGAATGGCTTTCCCTAACACCATGCCTGCCAAGCCGACCGCCCTCGATCTGGAAACCCTTTCAACTGAACAGATCGATCAATGGAAATCCGTGCTACGCCGATTTATAGGTACACTCGCTATCCGAGATGCTCGACGACCTGTTCTGAAAAGTCCCACGCACACCGCACGGATGGCGACACTCGTGAAGATGTTTCCGGGAGCCCGGTTCCTTCACATTGTCAGAGACCCATTTGTCGTATTCCCTTCAACAAAACGGCTTTGGAACTCACTGCATCACGTTCAGGCCATGCAAATAGACTCTGAAAAGAATGCTGAGGAATATGTCTTCGAATGCTTCGACACGATGTATTCGGCATTCGAACGCGATCGGGCTGGACTCAATGATGACCAACTCCATGAAATACGCTACGAAGAGCTTGTTAAAGATCCCGTATCGAGTATGGAGAAAGCGTACGAGAAACTCAAACTTGGAGGCTTTGAAAAAGTCAGGCCAGCCTTCGAGAAACAGGCAGAGTCAATGAGAGGGTACACCACAAATACATACCACCATGATTCCCGAATCATTTCAGAAATAGCAAGGCGGTGGCAACCATTCATCCAGCGTTACGGCTACGAGCAGCCGGCTGCGGATTAAATCAGGCCGGCCAAGAAAACGCTCGTCGAATAGCAGATTCGTCATCACGCCGCACGAAATAAAACCCGAGCAAAGAAAGCCTCCCTGCCTCAAGAAAGCCTACACGCGATCCTGATGACGCGATGTACCTCGTTTGCTACGGCAATCAAAACAGATACCGGACACAATAAGCCGATGTCCCTGCGCTCGAAACTGGTGTGTCTCCGCTACGGCATTTCGGAGTTTGGTCAGTTCTTCACTTGAAAACTCAATGAGCTTTTGACAACTTGTGCAATAGAGATGGTCATGCTGCGGATATCCGTAGTCATGTTCGTAGACAGCCCGTCCGTCCAGCTCCATCTTCTTGAGGATGCCAGCTTCCACCATCTCGTTGAGCGTCCGATAAATTGTCGGCCGACTGGCTTGTGCTCCGGCAGGCGTCTTCTTTAGGTCAACCAGCAACTGCTCAGCGTCAAAATGTTCATGACGAGTCGTTACATGATCAACAATGACTTGTCGCTGACGCGTGATTCGCTTGCCACGTGTCTGCATAAACTCCTCAAACCGCTCTTGCGGTGTAAGGGCGGTATTCACGCGACCGAGAGAAAAATTAGCGTCTACTGACATGTGTACAAATGCTTTGTGCTGGTCTGAAAACGTGCCTACAAAAAATAAAATGCCCCCCATTACATGAGGCTCTTACTCCATGTTTTATGATAGCACAGACGTGAAGCGGGGTAATAGCTTGGGGACGAGAAACAAAAAGGCTCCTCAGGCCGCTATTCGGCTTGAGGAGCCTTTATTACTTGTTTTGCGACAGGATGCCGGAACACTTACGACAAGCGATCAAGCAGACGATCAATTGCGACGTCAAGTTTTTCGGGAGTCTCGTAACTTCCGTCGGCGATGGCGGCTCGGATCGAATTCACTCTATCAAGACGAACGTCACCCACAGTTTCGGCTGCCTGGACAGCATCCACGGAAAGTGAAATGTTGTCATGCACTTCGGTGAGACCTTCGGACTGAGTCTTTGCAGTCGACTCTGTTGCCTCAATACCTTGAACGCTGTTCACCGAGGCTGAACCGTGCGTTGAACTTACACCTGAAATATTCATTGTTGCACTCCTTGCAGTTCGTGATTTGATCTCCGCTTCCCCAAGAGAAATGTTTTACGTATTCAACATTCTTTTGGTTCACTGAAATCTGTCGAGTCTGCCCTTTTCCACTCCATGTAATTGTTCGGAATTGAATGCCATCCCTGACAACTCAGAATCCGAAGGCTTTTACTCTCTCCACACACCAGTTTAGTCATATCGTCGAAAGAAGGACCAAAACTTAAAACTTTTTTTTATTTTCATGAAACTCTTAACGCAGACTGCCTAACCCTCCTTAAGCCGCAAACTCCTTACGTCTTGGTACCAATTGATGCTGCAGTCGCTCAACAATCGCAGAATGCATCTGGCTCACACGACTTTCAGAAAGATCAAGCGTGAGACCAATTTCCTTCATTGTTAGCTCTTCGTAGTAGTAAAGAATGATAATAAGCCGCTCATTCCGATTGAGACCTTTTGTCACAAGCCGCATGAGATCACCCTTCTGAATTCGGCGAGTGGGGTCTTCGCCCTTTTTGTCCTCCAGAATATCGATTTCACGAACATCTTTGGAACTGTCTGTCTCGCACCACTTTTTGTTCAGACTCACAAGGCTTACGGCATTGGCTTCAACAAGAAGTTTTTCAAACTCTTCGGCAGACAATTCCATGTGAGCCGCAACCTCGGCGTCAGCCGGTGCCCGCCCAAACCGCGCCTGAAGCGTCTTGATCGCTTCGTTGAGTTTACTTGCCTTACTTCGTACAAGACGAGGAACCCAATCCATCGTCCGCAATTCATCCAGCATTGCTCCACGAATTCTTGGCACACAATACGTCTCAAACTTTACGCCACGAGAAAGATCGTAGGCGTCAATAGCATCCATAAGTCCAAATGTTCCTGACGATATCAGGTCGTCAAGCTCAACACCATCAGGTAGTCTCGCCCAGATCCGTTCAGCGTTGTATTTCACCAACGGATGAAAGATTTCGATGAGACGATTTCTCAGAGACTGATCAGACTGATCTCGCTTGAATGTCTTCCAGAGCTCAAGCATCTCTTCCGGTGGGGGTTGGCTGAAATCCTTCGCCACAACATTCCTCCTTGATCGCCTTTCGAGCGGTCCGAACTTCCATGACCAGACCGCTGGCCAGTCTCCTGACCAGGTGGGAGGATATGCCTGAACCCGTCCCCAACACAACTTCATTTCATCGGCTTGTTTCAGGAACTTCACCAAAACTTCCGTTCTGGTCGACCGTGCCCCCCTATACCCCCAAACTTTCCAAGAAGGGGGCCACGGAAACAGAAATTATCAGGCTGCCCTACTGCCACCCTGAACTGAACTTCCTGGTGTGCCAATGGTTGCAAAGATTTCGAGACCGGGCTGGCCCTGCAACTCTGTATCGGCAACGACTGCAATCAGCATGCCTGCTGCTCGCATGTGTTCAGCGAAAGCCCCACGATTCTTCAGGGCGACGGATATTGCACACCGTCGTCCACGTTCCTGCAAAGGACGCAGTGCTCGTTGCAACTCAGCAAGAAGTCGCTTTTGTTCCAATCGCAATGCCACCTCGGATCCTGAAGCGATGAGTGACTCGACTGCTCGTGGAGTCACTTCAATAATCGTAAGACGCCCTTCCTGGTCACGAAGACGACGAACGATCGTACGATCAATGTGCGATCGCAATTTCTCTGCAAGTTGCTCTGGTGAACACCCTTCCGAGGCATAATCTGCAATGGCTTCGAGAAGTACTGCGAGTGGCTTAATGGGCATACCTTCTCTCAACAGACATTGCAACGTCCGTTGTACTGTTGCCACGCTGACTACATCGGGAACCGTTTGTTCGACAGTCGCGGGCTCGGTAGACCGTAGTGATTCAAGCATTCTCGCCATCTGGTCCCGGGACAAGAGACGGTCAACACATCGACGCAGATTTTCTTCAAAAATATAAGCAATCGCATCTGCGCCGATAAAGGCAAGCCCTCCACGACTCGTAACCTCCTCGGCTTCTGCAGGGCTCCCCCACCGCACATACTGGGCAGATAGAACTTCATCTGTAGCTTCACGTTTTTCGCGCCAGCGTCGACGAGTCACGTCGTCACCTGCACTGGGAACCAAGAGCCACTGACCTGCCGGCACGACTGGATCGTCAATTGGATCACCATCCAACTCCATGACCCATTGCCCTTTGGCAAGCGTTGTGTCATCCCGAAAAAGTACCGCCGGAACAATGACTCCAAGATCCTCGGCTATTCGCTTACGGACACCTTCGACCGCAGCAGGGAGACCTGATTTCTCTCCAGCAATGAGGCCAAGAAGGTCTTTACCAACTCGCACCACCAAACGGCTCTGACCAAGAATTGTGTCGATTGGAGATTCGACTTTCTGAGCCAACTTCCCTCCCCTTTTCGATGACTGATTAGAGATTGATTTTAAGGCGGTCGAGCTAAACAGCCACGCAGCGGTTGCCGTCCCAATCGCCATGATTGCCAACGGAACAGTAGGTAAGTCCGATAGCGATAGAAGACCGAGAAAAACTGCTGTCACCACCAGCAGAGCCGGTCTTGCAAATAGCTGCCTACCAAGCTCACGCGGCAGATTCTGTCGGATTGTTGATCGGGACAGAAGCAGGCCAGTCGCAACTGAAACAAGAAGCGACGGAACCGCACTCGCAAGGCCATCACCAATCGTAAGTCTGGCGTACAAACCAGCGGCTTCTGTAGCAGGCAGACCAAGCTGACCAACGCCGATCGCAAAGCCACCAACGAGATTGACCAAGACAATCACGACACTTGCCACAGCCTCGCCTCGTACAAAACGGCTGGCACCATCCATACTTGCATAAAATTCAGCCTGCTGTTGCAATTCGCCCCGAAGTTGTCGGGCATCATTTCGTGATAAACCGCCCGAAGAGACTTCCGCATCAATCGCAGCCTGCCGACCCGGAAGTGCATCGAGCGTAAACCGTGCAGCAACCTCACTCGTTCGGGTGGCCCCCGCGGTGAGCACAACAAACTGGATGACTGCAATAATGGCAAACACTACGATGCCAACAACAAGATTATCGGCTGCAACAAAGCTACTGAAAGCCTCGACAACATCACCAGCAGCTCCGGCTCCAACCGTACCAGCCTGCGAGAGAATAAGACGCGTCGTCGCAATATTGAGCACCAGCCGAACAAGAGTAGCCGTAAGCAAAAAACTCGGGAACACAGCCATTTCGAGCGGAGTGCGGGCAGCCAGTGAACCCAAGAGCGCGAGAACCGCAACCGTCAGATTTGCAGACAACAGCAGATCGACAACTGAAGATGGAACAGGGGCCAGAACAACGAGAACGGCCAGGAGCATGACGACAGGGATAGCAAGATCCGCCACATGGCCAGCAGCAATGCGGGAGAATGCCGTCGGGGTACCTGAAGAACGAGCCATAAGAGCGAGTCGGCGACTCAGCCGCCGGGTGTGGTAAAATATTTCGAATTGAGACGATAGCGTGGCATGTCCAAGGACGTCCATACCGCTCCAAATCGAGTTTTTGCAGACTTTTCCGGAAAAACGCCTGGAATTCAACCGCAACGGTATTCGCTTTGAATACCCTGAGAACTGGACAATTGAGGAAGACAACTCTCCTGATGGCATCTTCAGCATCACGGCATCGGCCCCAGATGGTGCCTTTTGGTCATTAAGCCGTCAGCCAGCGGAGGTCGACCTTGAGCAACTCACCGACTTCACAACAAAGCAATTGCAGGAAGAATACCCCGATCTTGAAGCCTACCCTGCATCGGATGATATTTTCGGAAGCAGTTTTACTGGGGCCGATTTTAACTTCGCGTATCTCGATTTGACCAATACGGCTGCAGTCCGCTGTCTTGCTACCACAACCGCCTGTTACGTATTTTTTTGCCAGGCAGAAGATCGCGACTGGAGTCGCCTCCATCACGTTTTCAAGGCTATGACCACAAGCTTTGTTCAAAAGACCATTAGAAATGGCCCCTCATCAGATTAGGGACGGTCTGATAGGATTC
>WLWI01001998.1_pt1 | contig 17652 bp, 22 predicted proteins | sample 6701501 | NCBI WGS metagenome assembly WLWI01 (sample SAMN12718690, study PRJNA515312) | sponge metagenome | isolation source: marine sponge | host: Mycale hentscheli | place: New Zealand: South Island, Marlborough, Capsize Point | collected 2014-11-01
TGTCATTATTAGTAATAAACACTGTTAAAGGGCCGTCACCTTGCTTTATAATTTTAACAGGTAATTGAGAACCTTCACTCGTAGTGTACAATGACGATCCTAGTCCAAGTACAAATACTGCAAAGGATAATGATAATAATAGCAATAGTAACAATATTTATAATAATAATAGTAATGCAGTAGGTCAGTTATAGGAATAAGATGGGACCAAGTGGTGTTCAGATAACTAAACACCATAGAAAATGTTTTATAAAGACACTAATGATGAAGGGCTTGGTCAAGCAATTTTTCATGTCTGCATGCAATGTGCTACTATTGACTGACATTTGGATAACTGACATCCTACTGTAATAATAATATTAATATCAGGGTTCTTTCTGTCTATACAAATAAATACTGCCTCCACTGATTATCTTGCTGTTTAGATTTTTTTATCAAGGTAACAAAAATACGATTTATTTCTTTTAAATTGTTACATTCAGGTCATATGTAGTCGTCACAAAAAAAAAAAGACACGACTTGAGTCACACTAAATACAGTCTGAGTGACGTGTTGTAGCTTAAAGCTGCACTATAGGTATGATTATATTTGTGACTGATGTAATTTATATCTGTTCATATAATTGATGGGTAGCTAGCCACATGTACTTGTTAGTCTAAATTGATTTATAGCATAATGACGGTCCAATTGTATGCCCTATTGATTTAATATAATGGATCTATTAATTTAAACATTCATTCATTCCTTTATATGTTTGATAGATTTATTGATTTGCCTGCTTTTCAATTTGTTTATTATTTTGTTATTACTCCTAATATTTTTGTCATCACCATAAATATGTTCGGTTAGATTAAATTGTATAGGTTTGCTTATGCAGCTCAATGGGGTATATTTTAGGTTAATTGTGAGTCTTGTGAATCTATATCCTCGCTCACCCATATATGCCTTGCAGTTATGGCTGATGTGAATAGCTGATGGAATCAAATTGAAGGGTGAGTCTGCCACTTGTTTTGGTGTTGCTATAGCTAGCTATCTGGTAGAAATGTAACTTTATTTCAGAGCATGGAACAAAAAAGCTAAATTCTTGTGACTAGTGGAATGCATGAAATAGCTACTCTTTTAAACAGTTTAAAGGCATTCTTTACATGGCATTTGAGACTCAAGACTAAATAACAATTCAATGAATCTCTCAATTAACACATTACCACCAGCATAAGCTAGCTCCACTTGAAATTAACTGAAAACAGAGCACTATTTAGCTCAGCCATAACTTTTCGATGTAAAAGATGTGCAGTTGTTCACTTGGAAGCCAAAGTTGAGTCGAACAAAGTACCTCTAAAGCAATACATATTTCACACTCACTATAATTGTGAGTATGTCCTGGCCCTACACCTGGAGTGGTGGATTTCTCACAACATAAACACTTACAGATAATGAAATAACTATCTTTAATTACAGTGTAATAATGAAATTCTATATCGGTGCTGGTGATGCCCCTTTAATAAAAAAATAGAATGGCGTTAAAAAAATAAAAAATAAAAAATAAACAAGTGAAGTGTTCTTGGACAGTTGATACATAATACTAGCTCAGATGAACCTGTAGAGAATGTACTGATGAAGATGTTAATGCTGACGTAAAGGTCATATCCACTGCACCGATCCATCTTTGACATAAAAAAAGAGACAATAAATACCCCATAAAGCAATGATTACAGATGATATAAATAAATAAACTCAATATTTCATAAATTATCTGTGGGCAAATGTTGCTAGCTACATACTGAAGACATTAATACAGATAATGGTGTGGTTTCTACATCATAGTCAATTCATTGCCATTGCTTTGAGTTGTAGTGTTAATGTTTAAGGAAGAAGGAGAAGGAGAGTATTGAGAGGCAGGGTTATCATGCTGTTCTGAGGATTCTTTACTTGATTGGTGTGATGACGTAGTTTTACAGATGTGGTGGTTTTTGCCATCATCGTTTGGATCGTCAATGTTTGTTTCTTTAGTTTTTTCGTGCTGCCTGAAAAAATCGTTTTTGCCATCTGAAACAAACACAATAAACTTGGCTAAAGCAAAGAAACAAATGGTGAAGTTGCAAGAGAGAGACAATGAGGTAGCAAGACAAATAAAGAATTAATCTTAATCTACCAGAAAGTGGTACAAGAATTAAAAATGGAGTGATAAACTCACCTGATCGCAAACTATGTGGAGAGCTATCAGGACTGTCTTCAGATGCGTTCATGTTCAAGACAGTACGGGAAGTTTCACGCCCATAAGGAGGAGAGACCGTGCGCTTCCTGCCACAAGCAAGTTACATCAATAAAGTATATTCCCAGAGGCAATTATGCCTGACAACTCACGGGTAAGTTTTATTGCGTTCTCGTTGGATACAGTATAAAATGGTGAGCAGCACTATGATAGCCAGAAGCACGGCTGACAGTGCCAACAAAACAATCAGGACCACCATGAACGTGAGGGAACTGGTTACATCAGGACAGCCTTGATCTTTTCCAGTAACAACATTCACTATTACCAAATCACACAAATGAATTGGTTATAAAACAAATTGGCTATCCATCCTCTAATGGTCAAATAATGTCAGTAAATACCAAACTTCAACTTTGTATCAAGTTCTTGAACAATTCATCAATAGATCATCATATGATTTGTTATAGTTGTAAAGTTTTCCTCGTTATTTACAAAACTAAGTTGCTTTTCAAAACACTTGATTATTTTTTGAGAAAAATCACCATTAGCTACATCCTTTGTTTCATAACTGATGAAAGCCATTGCTATATCAATATGAGAATGCTGTCGACTACAAGTCACTTAAAATGATTACTTGTAATGCAAGCACCTCATGACTAATTTTGAAACTTTAATAAAACCCAACAATCTATAAAGCTTGTGTTTGTGGCATTAAAACAGACTAAGCAAACACAAAAGATAAATGGTTTTGGAAAAAGCTGCACTAAAACTATTTCATACCTTCCAAATTCTAGTGAGCAATGTGTTTTATGTATTCTAATAGTCTAGCTGGTAATGAGATTTACATTGATGCAATATCCTTCAGTTGTGCTAAAAAAATAAAAAAAACTACTAATCAGCTATAACATCAGTTGTGCTAAAAAAATACTAATCAGCTATAACATCAGTTGTGCTAAAAAAATACTAATCAGCTATAACATCAGTTGTGCTAAAAAAATACTAATCAGCTATAACATCAGTTGTGCTAAAAAATACTAATCAGCTATAACATCAGTTGTGCTAAAAAAATACTAATCAGCTATAACATCAGTTGTGCTAAAAAAATACTAATCAGCTATAACAAAGTTTTCACTATTCTCTTTTTCCTAGTGTTCTAACAGGTGTTTCACAAATCACTCTGAACAACAGGTAAGGCGTGTCATTTGTCAACTACGTAATTATTCATGAGGTTTTTTTCAAGAGCGCATGTAGCTACGTCACTCCGAATGAACTATATAGTGTGCTCCGTAAATAGCGTGTCTAATTGAATGGCAAAAAATTACACTTAAGCAGACACACATGATATCAAATTTATAGGTAAAATTATTATTAAAAATGCTACATAACACTATGGGTTCCAAACACTGCAGTGAATTAACTTAGTAGTATTAAACAATTCCATACCGTTATTCCCTTCCACGATCACTGACGCGTTGGGACTTGATATAACAATTCCGTTTGTTAACTCATCCAAATCTGGTCCTGTCGATAGTAGTAGTAGGAATTGTCCAGAATTATCATCTGCTAGTGGCACTACAGCTGTTGCTGACATTTGGCCTGGTTGAAACACAACTGTAGTGTTCCTAAGTGGCATACTGCTACCAGCAGATTTAGACTGTAACGTTACCAGCAGGCTTATGGGTATCTCCGCAGTGCCTTGTATTCTGTCAACTACCGTAGATAAATGACTAAGTCCATACCTTACATTGAAACTAGTACTCTGGAACTTAAAGGTATTTCCTAAAATTTTATAAATAAATAAATAAATAAATGCACTTTGTTGTCTTCTTAGCCCTTCACTTACTGTCATTATCCAAAATAGTTACTATCGCAATGGGCATTCCTTGGACAAATACTCCAGGAGACTTAGTTGTCAAAACCACTTGAAATGACTCTCTTGACTTCTCCAAGACATCATCATTTATGATTTGAATGGGAATGGTGTCTGTGAGTGAGGAATGGCTGAGTGTGTGTGTGATAGAAGTTGTATTCATGTAGTCCTGGCCAGCTGATACAAATAAATCAATAACAAACAATAATTTTATTAAGTAACAAGCAAACAATAACACATATGTTATTCAACTCAACAAAAAGTATGTCACCAGATGCGTTTTTTTTTTCCTATTGATTATGTTAGCCTTGCTATAAATAGTGGCACAACTTATTTAATAGTCACTTCCTTTTAAAACAAGCTATGTGTTGTTGTTTTAATTTCAACTTTACCATATGTATAGTATATATTGTACGAAGAACAACATAGAAACTTTATCTGCTCTTGCTATATCAGAAACTATTGCATTAGTGGTGGGATAAAGAATTGTCACTTTTATAACGAGTAGTTTGTTATTGTTTTTGTTTTTTTACAATCCAACCAGTACATAGGGAATGCATCATTTCCTGATAAACTAAATGAACGAGGACTTACCAGTTGCACTCTGAGATATAATTTGGAGCTCTATAACTACTGGAGTTGAAGAGTTCCTGGTCACCATTAAATCCAAAGATCCTTCGTCTTCATCCACTGTATATTCATTGCTAGCGAAGAAAATGCTTGAAACTGGAGTAAGAAAATAATAATAAAAACTTTGCACGATAATTATAAGGATTATTATTAATACCTGACACATCTTCAATAGTTACTACCGCTGAATTCTCAATGACAATTCGCATGTTGTTAGTTGTCAAGTTTAACGTTAAAGTTTCAGTCCCTTCAACTACCGTGTCGCTAATGGCAACCAAGTTGACCAGCTGTTCATTTTGATTAGCTTGAAATGTTACCACCTCAGGCTGAATATAAAAGTCACTGGCAGATGCAGTTATTCCCATGGTAGAGATGTTCACTGTCACTGGCAAACCACTGGAGCCTTGCTTTAAAATCAATATTGGTATCACACTGCCTTCACTGGCAGTGTAAGAAACACTTGCAAACCTCATCTGCAACACTGTGAACGTTAAAAAAAAAAAAAATACAAGTATGAAATAAAACACAAACACGAAATAGTGAGCTAAATTAGTAATATTCTTTCAAGAAAATGTCAATATATATGTGGCTTGGTAGCACTTATTATTAATAACCTTTCCATTCAATTGTTGGCTTGCAAATTTTAATAGGCATTTTCAATAATACCTAATAATATCTCCATGTCCATTTCACAATGTTTGAGTGTGTAAAGTATATGTTTGAAAATTAACCCAGTTCACTATTGGTCAATAACCATGGGATGAAACTGAAGCCATGGATCAAAAGTTAATATTATAATAAGGATGACCAGGTCAATGTATATAAGCATCCACAAACACTACCGGAAGACAGCCACATTATAAATTCATTGAGAGAGCGACACTTATTGATAGAGCTCAAGAGGAAGGCATGATTATCGAAGGCAATCAGTAATGCCGTAGATTTTCATTGCTACTATAAATGTTCCTGGTAATTCAATATTTTTAGCTTAGTAGCATTAAAAAGTATGGCAAAAATTTCATGAGTGAAGTGAACAGATAATGCAGCAAAGCTGAACACTGAATTAAGTGACCTCACGAGTTATCTTACTCTGACATATCGCAACTTTACAGGAATAGCTTAGCTAGCTACCTCCGAGGAAGATAAACCCCTCATAGGCCATCATTACAATGCTTCTATGCTATTTGACTGGCATATTGCAATGTATAGACAATTTGACTAAGGACCAAATTTTCTAGCTCTGTTTGTTGTTGCTGCAGCAGTTCAATAAGCTCTTTGTATGTTCTCTTTCTTTTTGTGTTGTTTCCATCTCAGATTAAGAGGTAAAATATAAAACCATTTCAGAAACACTATCTTATACCTGACATTTAATTTTCTTATCTTCAAAAAGGTGCACCGCTTACAGTGTTTAAAAAATGCAGAATTGGTTTACTTAGACTATATCACCTTTGACCATTAATCATCGTTTTGAAAGTATGTATCTGTTAATTCTATCCAGTGTGGGGTTTAGAGAAAAAGCAATCCAAATTTTCACCTGCATAGTGTTTCACAATAGCCACTCAAGAAAATGAATATGAAATTATGACTGGAGAGAAAAATAATTTCTTCCACTTATTCAACTAATGACTAACAGATGTGTTGAGGTGCAATAGCCAACTCTGAAATCTCCATTATACTGAATGTGATAGCAAACAAATGAACTCCTAGTAAATACCAATCTGACTATTTCTACTGGAATTACAACTCACTGTCATCATCTATTATGACAACCGTGGCACTCGGGATAGACCCGCCAGATCCCTCGGAGTTTATAAGAATAAAAAAAGTCTCGTTGTCTTCGTAGATTGCGTCATTCACTATTGCTACAGTGTATTGGGCTGAAGTCGAAGAACCAGCAGAGAAAGTAAGAGGAGCATTTGTAGTAGTGTAGTCCTCTTGATCTAAAGGTATGAACACAAACCAAATAAAAGCCAAAATAAAACAACTTCGAGCCAGGTAGACAAGATTTCCAGAACTGACAATGAAGTTCAGAGTCACTCTATTGAAGAGGTAATGCTAATCGTTTTGACAACTCACCTAATGCAGTTTGGGGGATAATACGAACTTGTACGGAAAGTGATGTCGCCAGAGTCACTGCAGGTATGTCTACAGTTAGAACTACGGAGCCTCTATTTTCAGCAATCGTGTACTCACTCTGATCAAACATCACTTCAACCACTAGTGTTTTTATTATAAAACATACATGAAAATAATCACGGGATGCCAATACTACAAGTACCTGTTAGGTCAGTGATGGAGACTACAGCCCGACTCTGGCTCAACTGGATATTCTGATCCCCTGACACTAACACCAGTTCAAAGTTCTCCGGTCCTTCATACACTGTATCATTTAGAATGTTAATGCTGAGTATCTTTTCAGTTTCATCATTAGAGAACGTAACAGCGAGAGCCGGTGGTGTGAAGTCAGCTCCTGAGGTTGCAGTGATGCCCACAGCACTGACATTCACAGTCAAGCTACCAAAGCCTTGCCTGGTTACTTTGACATGCAAAACAGTTGCCTCGTCAGCAGTATAGGATGCCAAGTCAAACCCAACAGAAAATACTGTAGACATAACACAGTATTCAGTGCAAATGAAAGCATGTCAAATGCCACCTTCCATTGAACTCAGACTCAAACTTGCTGATTTTTGTATACATTGACGGTGAGGAATGCTTTTTTTATGGAGGTATGGCTGGCAAATGATTAATACAATAAATAGTAGAATTTCATAAAGGATTATTGTCATGGGTGATGATATATGGACGTAAAATTATAATACTGATTATGGTTTTAAAATGTATGGTTTTATTGTTTTGTTGTTTTGTTTTTTTTTTGTTGTTTTTGTTATTGTTGTTTATACTAAATTATGGTTGCTATACTGCATGGTTTTGGCTATGGTAACATTAGAGGTTGACTTTCAAAGTATAAAATTTTCTTGAGTTTCTGAGCTACTAAATGGTAGCAAGAATTCTGACTAATAGAATCATTCCTTCTTCAGGAGAATATTAATATGTATTACTGTTTTGCAGTGCAGCCTTTTGATGACAAAAAGGTTATCAATAAATTGTGTTACATCAGCCACTTTAAACCCAAAGTAACAATGACCCAAAAACAAGAAAAAATAATTTTTCAGTTGTATTATGAGTAATTAATTAAACGTATAACAAACTAAATTAACTCAATAGATTATACATACATGCATAATTGGAATTCTTACCATCGTTATCAATTATAGAAATGGAGTTCTGGGACACTGTAGCTGACACTCTTGGATTGGGAGAAGTCATGGAAACACTAAATGTTTCTGAACTCTCTACCATCTGATCGTCCACAATAGCAACTTGAAGTGTTTGCATAGAGGAGGTCAGTGAGGGCATGAAGGCCATGGTCAGAGACAACAGGGGAGCAAAGTCCAAATAATCTAGGACGAAAAAATTACTTAACACTGTATATTAGAATAAAACTGATTGTGTGTGGAGGGAGAATGACTAGTTCCCTGATACTGGTCAATTATGTGTATGTAACTTGACTCTTTCTCAGTGAAGTGATCAACCATGAATTGTGAGGTAACTCTTACTTTGTGCAGTAATGTTGGCAGTTGACACGACAAATTCCACTGGCACTTCGTTTGCTACAGGCTTAGTGACCACCAGCTGAATGAAGGAATCATTCTCTAGAATAGTTCCAGCCAAATCAAGATTCAAAGTCAAACCTAAAATTCAACAATAACAACAACAATAACAACAATAACAAAACATTATCATAAAGAAATCTGTGTATCTTTTGCGACTGAACAATTTATTTGTTGGACTCACTGTCATCATCGGTGATAGTGATGGTGGCCACATAATTGAGCAGCTGCACTCTGCTAGTCTGACTTGATAGTGTGACTGTAAAAGACTCCATTGAGCTCTCATACATGGTATCATTCAAGATAGCCACAGGGATGGTTGCCATGCCACCACCAGAAAGCTGCACTGTACTAGCTGCATTGGTGTAGTCAGAATTTGCTGAAATGTAATAAGCATCGACTTAAAAGAATGGAAATAAAATACAGCAGCTACAAGTTGTATCGTCACACACACCACTACACAGCTATTAGTTATGATACAGAATACAATATTTCCAGCAGTATTTCTTTATCAACCAATCTATATAATAATAATAATAATACGCTTATGTGTCAGTAACGATGACGACTGACGGTGTGTATTCATGAATAATTCTTGCGCTTAAGAAGTTTGGTAAAGCATCATCATTACATGTAGTGGTCACATTCAGTAAAACTAAAAAGTGGGTGTAATAGTAGACGGCGGCGTATGTTTAAAAAAGGAAGGCGAAAAGAAGGCAAAAGTATGAAAGAGAAGGCAAAAGGCGATTAATTGTAAAAAGTGGTTGGAATCGGCGAGGTAAGGCAGTGTAGGTTTCAAAGAGAACAGAAGAGAAGGCAAAAAGGCGAGCAATTAGCTAATTGTAACTGATGAGTATAAAGGCGGCGGTTTAAAAAAAGAATGCAAAAGTTTCACAAAGCTTAAGTCCGCTATCATGATAGTAGGACAGAGAGATTCAGAAGCAGGAGAGGTAGAAAGAGCTGAAGAAAGGAAAGGTGGGGATAAGAAAAACTGAGATAGTTCAGAAAGAAAGAGAGCAGGAGAGGGAAACTTAAGTAACCTTAACCAATGGTTGAAAAAAATAACGAAGCAAGATAACTTGTGCTACTGCATTCTTACTTCACAATACGTCAAGTGCCACTATAATAATTTATCCTGTGAATGATTAAGTGAATGACTAAATCATTGAGAGATTATTATACTATACTATACTATGATATGCTATTACAATTCCAATGCTTGAAGAATGCAACAAGTACATTTCAATTTGATGCTTAGTAAAAAAAAAAAAATCTCTCGGTTAACTGAATATCATTTTCTCCATTGTTAACTTACCAGTAGCAGTTCCTGGCTGCATGGAGTAAGAGATATCAACAGGTTCATCCATTGCATTCCCCAAACTCCGCACTGTCAGCGTTATGGTCCCATCAGTTTCATCCACAACCATGGCTCTGCTAGCTGCCACAAACTCCGCCCTCACCACTATAAATAACACAATTTGTAATTTTGTGCTTAATTTAGAGTAAAAACCATGTTCTAATTTTTTTTTAAAGTTACTTCCGCTTTTTTTTCCTTCCCTTTCCTACTATCAGTAGTTCCTTAATATCAGGCACGGAGTAAAATGGGTGTAGTATTGGTATTGTACAGTATAGTAAATTAGTTGTTCTAGTAGGGACTCACCATCATTGTCCATTATATTGATAGTAGCCACATTGTCTTGCAGGAGCACACTGCTACCTCCGCCACTGAGTCCTACTGTGAATGACTCCATGGCTTGCTCATAAATAGAGTCATCTGTGATGGACACGGAGATGGTCCTGACTGGGCTCGAAGGGGTTAACTGTACAGTAGTTGATGTGAAGCTATAATCTGAAGGAGCTAGATAAGATATAAGCACAGGTGATATCATATTTTGTTTAATGAAAAGCACCAGATAGACTCCCTAATTTTTTAGATCTTGTGTATTAAAAAAGAAAGAATAGGGAAAATAAAATAACAGTGTTGTCTTACTAGAGGCTTGGCCATTTGTGGCTGCAACTGACAAGCTAATGGTCTCTTCTAAACTTCCTGAAGCTTCCACTGTCAACAGAACATTCCCCATGTCCTCTGTAACACTGACATTTCTACTGGTCACCGCAAATCCAACAATAACATCTAAAAAAAGAAAAGCAACAAATAAAAGCATGAAGTTGTCCTACTACTCCTATTGGTAGTTATCACAATCAACAATTACAGAATACTCTATTAGTACAGTAGCTTAGCACCAAAATATGGGGTTTTTGTGCACTTCATGATAAAAGCATGAAATTTAGTATATACTTCATACACATCCCAAAGATGATTTTCAGATCGGGACCCACCCCCAATTTGACCTTTGATGACCTCAAAAGGTCAATTAACTTTGAAAAAAAACACACGAATTTCAAGTTTTATACCATGTTGAACAAAGGTAAGCATTACTTGTTTGGTATCAAAACAAAGGCGACATTTTATGTAACAAACTGAGACTTGATCATGGAAAAGAATTGCAAACAACAACTAAACAAGAACTGGTAGCATTCTCCACAGACAGTACACTTTAATGAAGCCTTTACACATTTACACCGTCGAGTACACCCTTTCTTGCACCCACAGAGTATAAGCTCGTAGCATGCTTGTGATGCCTCTGAAAGGGTGGTCCACCACGGTTCCCAACCCGTGGAGTTCTCCTTTTTCCACCCCCAGTCTGCTGGGTTGGGAAGCTCCTGCTGAGCAAGCAAGGCTCTGTTCCAGCAGTATGCCTGGTAGATTGCTCGCCTTGTGTGCTGCTTGAGTGCCTCTTGAGTTGGTGGCAAGTTTTCCAGACTCCTGGCTTTCTGGATAAACAGATGTTTTCTGCTGTCGTTGACATTCAAAATATCGCTAGTTCGGTCATAGAGCAGCACAACAAACCGTTCCACAGTTGCCATAGCTGATTCACTAATGTTAGTGTTAACTTGTTGAAGTTCTTCAAATGCCTGTGTAGCCTCAGGAAAAACTTTCCATGTGTTCCATGCAGTTTTTTTGCCTCTACCACAAAATGAAGAAACGGTGTCACACCCGGTGAGTGCATGGAACATTGGGAGGGCAAAAGAAACCCGGTGGTCCATCTCCTGAACTATTTCATGGATGGGAATATGTCGCAAATTTGATCCAGTGCCAACGATAGCCACAACTCATCAAGATTGATATTCCTGAACATGGCAATTGCTATTACAATGACATCAGTATCTACTATACGCACACAGACTTTCCTGCATTCTTTCTGCACAGCATCAGCCACATGAAGGAAAAGGCGAGTGTCTGCTTCCTCATGGGAGCAGGGAACCAGATTACTCAAGTCTGGAATGGCTAGAGAGCAACACATTGCTCCCACTTGTTGCATATATGCACTTTCCTTCTTCAGTTTCGTACTTGACCATTTGCTCAGAAAGAAAGTGAAAAAGCTCAGTTTTATTGTCGTCGACATGTAAAAAGTCATTCCATTTGGGAGGGAGTAGTATTGTGGTAGGAGCCACTCTTCTTCGGACACCTTTCCCTCTGCTCTTCCTAGTGGTACTTTTCAGACTTTCTTTGAAGTATACATCCCATACTATATCAATTCGATCTACAGCCTGCAGGTGACGTGAAACATACGGAATAAACACTTTGGTTGCATAGTCTTGAAATGTCTTCAGTGATCCAGGAGGAAGCATTTGAACCACAGCAGCACCATCCAGAAACTTGGCATCAACAGGAGGCAAATTCTGTCTTTCTTTCATGAGTCAATGCATTGGAGGAGATCTGCACTTTGTTTGTTGAGCGTATTTTGCCTCCCACTGATAATGACGGTGGAGTGGCCTGGTTTTCATGTGTGAAAAATCTGTCCAAGTCTCCATCTCTGGTCTGACAAGATATATAAAGTCTTGAAAAAAGACTGCAGTCATTCTTTAGTGCAGTAACTTGCAGTTTTTGCCTTGAAGAATTATGCACTATTGATTGATTCCTGAACAGTGCTAATTTGTTTTTGGTGATTACTTCATTGATGGGCTTGTCACATTTCTCTAGCTTTCCTCAACGAATACTTTGTATTGCTCTGCACCAAGAGCTTCAATTCTTTACACAGTTTCTACCACAGAAGAATCCATGATATCTCTTGTATCGAGGACTAACAGATCTTGGCTTTTTTTCAAGAAATGGGTTTCCCAATTCTTGGAATACTGCAATTAGTGCTCTTACATCTTTTGCAAAGGAAGTTTGTACACCTGGACGCTGCTCATGATGCAAATACAATGGCTTGTATTGTCTATTAGTTGCATAGTGTTCAAACTCATTGACTACTCTTGCATCTTCAGGACCAGCCACCATCCAGCGTCTCACTGCTGATGGATTGCTTGTCAATCCAACAGCACCTCCGGATTCTTTGACTGTGGCATTATTTTGTTTGTGACACTGGTCAATTGCCATCGCTGAAAACTTACTGCTTGTTTTATGTACAACAAACTTTCCCGCACGAAATTCTTCCAGTATCTCTGGATGTTTCTCAGAAAGTGACAGCATGTCCCGAATGTGAACTGGTAGCCATCTCGAGTAGTGCGTGTGATTTAATGCAAACATCCATGGGATAATTTTTGATAGCGATTCAATGTAGAGTTGAAAATTCCCCTCACGAATAGCTCTAATATACAGCAGCAAAATAATTTCAAGGGACCAAGTTTTCAGCCAGTAGTCGAATTGTGGGTTCTGTTGCGATTGCACCTCACACCATCTTTCCAAAGTCATGTGCATATGCTTTGTACAAAAGGTCATGAATACTTGCGGCTGTAATCTGGTGGGCATGCCCCGGGTCTTTGTCACATGGCTTACTTTGATAAAGGAATCTGCTGTACCAATGCCTGCAATATCTGCTTGCACTAGAGCATTGGTCCATCCTCTGCCCTCTAGCCAGTCACCAAGTACCTATAATTTAAATTGGTAAACAATTACATTTTTGTGCTAATTATGCAAGTTATTAGTAAATCACATACCTTCAACAAGGCCATCTCTATGTGTAATCCACCAAACATCACTATGAAGTGGTCCTCTCCCAAAGTATCTGGCCAGGTCCACTGTATTTGCTTGGCGAGGGCATACAGTGGTTGATCTGCGGCAAGAATAGGGACTTGACCCGGGTACAGAGTGTGCACTGTCTAAGAATAAAGGCAGCAGTGCATTGATTGCAGCAGGAGGTATAACTGTTTCTTGAATACTGGCATGATATGCAGACCATGATATCCAGTCTGTCTTCTCTAGAGTCTCTTGAGTTAGAGCTTCCATCACTGCGTCAAGCCACTTCCATTCAGCTTTCGTAGCTTAAGCAGCAACATGTAAGTCAGTAAGTCTTGCATTACCATGGACAGCAGGCACAATGAACTCTTTTGTTTTAAAGGCTGCTGGTAACACACTTGTGTATTCATCTGGAAGAGGAGCAATTATTTTAGCAGATGAAGCTTGGTTAATTATTGCTTGGCCTCGATCTTCACCTGCAAACTCATGAGATGGATGCTGTATCAACGAAATCCCTGTACCATGAAAGGAATCTTTTGAGGTGGTAGAACTGGGATTGTGGTCAAGATTGTCTACTGCTCCTACTGTTATAAGCCCTTTGCGCAATTTTAAAGGACACACAACACCCTCTGACATAAATTGCTCACAGACAGCATTGCCCAAATCAGATGTCAACTGCAACAGCCGATCGTAAGTAATACAAATCCCAAGACTAGCGAATGCGTCAATGAGAGTCCGTTTGTGTGTTGTGGCATGTACTTTCATCACTAAATACAGTGGCAGTGGAGTTTCACGGTCACGATGGTGACGAGAAGAAGCTGTGTCCCGAGCATTCTTGACAGTGTTAAATATCAGTAGCTGGGAAATTGAGAGAGCTGCTCTTGTGCTGGCTGTATCAACCTGCGATTGATGCTTGATACTGGGACCATCAAGAATCATGTTAACCAGGGACATCAAAGAGGGTGGTACAGCATCATATTCAGATGTTTGCTTGAAGGACCCATCAAATGCAAACTTTCTGTCAAAAATGTCTCTACGCACAACTTGAGCTGCCCGTGCCAAGTGCATTGCATCATCATCATAGTCACATGCCTTCTCGAGAGCTCTACAAACATCAACATTAAAAGTGAGGACCACGTGCTTGCCCTGTGTATGTGCTCGAAGATCTGGAAATCTCGACATCAATCTGATTTTCAATCTTGAACTGTGCACTCGGCTACTAGTAAACGCACCAAGCTGCCCCAAACGATTTTTGTACATGTCTGCCAGATCAGACAATTTAAAGACAGGAGCAACACCTTCTTCTTTCCTGAATTCTTCCATGAAGGTTGTCAGCTCTGCGAATGCAATACCGTGGAGATTATCATCACTGTCTTTTTTGGTAGCTGCATTTTTTGATGTTCTTGCTCTGTTGTAAAGACTTGTAAGGCATCTGCGATGGTATTTGGCTTCAAGAGAAATCATGTCCCCAGGTACCAGTTTTGCTAGTAGAGCAGTGTCCTCAACTTCCAATGCACAGTTTCGGACCTTCTCATCAATGTCATATGTGCAGGCATTATGGAGACCTTCAGATCCAGCTTTCTCATCACAGAAGAAGCATTGGTCCTTTGTAATATCAGCTGTGCTTTGTTTTGAACGTGTGTGCACTGAAGATGATGTGCCAACCTCTCGTGATTTTTTTTCTAATCTTTCCAGTTTCATTTGGCTAAATTTCAGCCGACATGTCTTATGCCAGGATGCATGATGCCTCATCAAGGTTGCCTCCATGCCATCCCCATCATTGAGTTGTGTGATGTCCACGTTGATTGGCATATGCCCAAGTTCGTTGAATCTAGTGAGATGATCTGCTAACGTTTTGTAGCCAACACCAGGCTTGCCTTTAGCTGCATACGGACACTGCAAAGCTGTCCCAGTGTCTTCTTGACAAAGTATGCAAAGCTTCCAATTGGTAATGGCAGCACGTTTTGATGCAGATGAGCAAGCATCTACAAGCATGTGACGTTTTGCCATTGCTAGCAAACGTGGAGCAACTGTAACGCTAGAGACAAGATACCAATTCACCTTGTAACACAAGCCATTAGTTCTCTTTCCTAGAAAAGTCAGACTAACAACTTACCTTCACAGAATTTTTCCAGTGTGGCCTGGGCTCTTTTCAGATTTCTAACATGTGGTTACAAGAACTTCACCATATGCATGTAAATTCATGCTCATGCTTGTAGATTCTTGCATGTGCTTGCATGTAGCTGATACCTGAGGCTAATTAACAAGTTCATTGATTGAGGTAAATGAACTCCTAATTTAAACTAGTTGTAACTTTGGAACAGAGTGAGATATGAACATAATTTTAGTCTCATTTTATTCGTTAGAGCATCAGCTTTGCTCTGATACCAAACATGGTGCAGTAATTATAAGTAAAAAAAAGTGAACCAAAATATTGCAGTTTATTTTGGTTAATTTCACCTATAAAGGTCACCAGAGGTCAAACCCCAGGTGGGTCCCGATCTTAAAATCACCTTTACGGTGTGTAGACACTACGTACAAAGTTTCGTACTTTTATCATAAAGTGCACAAAAAAACTGCTAAGCTGCTCTACTATATGTAATGTCATAATAATGTAACTTACAGAAAAGGATATTGAGAATTTTATGGCCTTCTACCGAGCTGAATTTCCACATGCTACAGTGCTTCCAAAGATGCATGTATTGGAGGATCATACTGTTCCTTGGTTGAAGCGATGGCATTTGGGAGCTGGATTGATGGGGGAGCAGGGAGCTGAGTCAATACATGCGCATATGATGCGGCTAGAACGCACTTACCAGGGTGTGGCAAATGAAGTTGATAGACTCAAATTATTAAAGAGCACATGCTAGAATCAGCTCCATCTTTAAATTTCCTTCGACCTCCCATAAAAAAGAGAAAGCTAGAAGATGAAGAAGACAACACAGGCACCTTATCCCACCAAAAGAATAGTGAAGATGAAAGGCAACACAATCACCACTACATAACTATATGTTCTTGCTTTACCTTTTTAATTCTTGCACACTTCTTTTGGTCAACCAGTAATATGCTTAAAAAAAATAGTGCCGTTATCTGGCCTTTTCTAAAAGCTTCTGTATAGGTTAAACCATACCTTGCAACACTTTGCACAGTTTGAAGCACTTCAGGAGAGCTGCAGTAGTCTCTGTAACAGGCCGATTTTTGGGAAGTGGCTAAGGACAGGAATCATTGCCACGAACCTTAAACCTATAATCTTTGACCTTGTAAGAAATTGAATTTTGATGTGCGTAGTTTTTAGCATTAAAGGTAATAGCTAAACAACAATCACTTCTGTAAAATCTCTAACTCTCTCTCCCAAAGTTAAAACAATAATGTATTTGACATCTCTGCAAGCCCCCTCCATACCTAGCTGTTTAATTAAGTTGAAAAAAAATTTAATTTCAGCTATTACACTAAAAATCACCATAGACAATACCTTAAAATGGTACATTGTATAATCTGATTTAGGCAACCTCTATGGCATCCAGCCAGTAGCTTAACCTATTCACATTTTCAAGCTGTGATAAATAAAGATAGTTTTTGGTGTGTTTTTTTTTGTCTTTTGTTGTTGTTTTTTACCGATATCTGAATAAGCTAGCTAATCGTTATATAATTGAGATTGATTTGTCAATGTAGCTAGTCACTCTAATATTTTCAATTTGCCACTCTATTCACAATTGCCTTGGTACTATTATTATTATTTATTCCACCTTTTATACAATTTTGTAAGAAAAACTTACTTGTAGCTACTTTTTGTTAAAATGTAGCAGCTAGCAAATTATTTTAATTTGTATTAGGTGTTGCTAAATGCAATAACTCTGTTTTGGCAAATACATTAAAGCTTTTATTAATGATAAATTGATTTGGCCATAGTGTCAATATTTTTTCATGACATAAGAAATCAAGTTGATAAATAGACTTCATATTGCTTCATTCTACAACTATAGTAACAAGTTACAATAAAATGTTTATGTTGATTTTTCTCTTTTCGTGCAAATTTGACAATACCACTGAATCTCAGCTATGCTGTTAGGCGTTTCAGCATCCAAGCCCACACATTTCCTGTGTGAAAGAAAGAGTTGGTAAGAGTTACATCAAACATTTATCCTTACCAGTGAAACCAGTTGTCACAAATATCACATCCAATCATGTCTTGATGGGAATCATATTTACAACATGATTTACACGTCCACATTTCCCTCAAAGCAGA
>WLWI01001999.1_pt1 | contig 17639 bp, 8 predicted proteins | sample 6701501 | NCBI WGS metagenome assembly WLWI01 (sample SAMN12718690, study PRJNA515312) | sponge metagenome | isolation source: marine sponge | host: Mycale hentscheli | place: New Zealand: South Island, Marlborough, Capsize Point | collected 2014-11-01
GGAGAGAAAGTCTTTGATTTCCTCTGGGGCAAACCCAAAGGACATTAAAGGTAAAAGCAACAAGCTTCTTTTAAATGGATCTGTCTATGGATCAGTCCAGGGCTCCTCTTTTTCACTCAATGTCCAGGATTCAATTCAAGTTTCCTCTGATTCGCATGTTGACGTGGATCCAGTAGATAGCACACACTGTGGCCAAGGAGAGAGAGTGAACAAAGGCGCCGGTTATGGCCTGGAAGTGCCCTGTATCTACCGCGTGTTCGGCCCACCAGTTAGGCTGCACAACACTATAGTATTGTTACTACATAATTTATATTTTAGTTTAGTTCCAACTCCCCTGACCTCATAAATCTGAAGAATGCCAATGTGACAATTGCCCAGAGCATCTTAACATCTAGTGACATGCTCCAGCTGGTTTTCAGAACTTCTAGTACTTTTACCATCTTTGCCTTCCTCTGTCTCTGCCATCTTCCCAGTCTCAAACAGTATAATAGCAGTTGGCCATTAATTTTAGCAAACAAATACAGGAATACTATCTAACCTGAGTAATGGCAATTTCTGTAGTGTCAAACTTAAGCAATTCTGGCTACTTTTCAATCGCCAGCAACTCTTGAACCAGCTCTCAGCTTTACAAAAAAACAAAAACAAAAACAAACAAAAAAATACATACATATATTATATTTATAATATAATACTTATTACATGAGTCAGAGTGTGATATGGCAGGGATATTTCAAGAGCAGGCTAATTTATTTTCACAGGCAGAGCGAAAATAAAGCCTAAGAGTGAAATATCTTGCCATAACATTCAGACAAGTGCAATAATTGGTTTATTCCACACTAGATGTCTTCAATACTGTAGTTAGTACTAGAGGTAGGGCAACTCATAGCATAAAGTTGGTTGTAGGGGCTACCCACACCCCAGGGATATTTTAGCAGCTGCTCTAACCCAGTTGAACAGGGTACACTAGAGGGTGGTAGCTGTGGAAGGTAGGTGTAAAAACCATTGAAAAGTTTGGCTGGTTGCTATAACTACTAGGGTAATAAGCTTGCTGCAGTACAGAGTGAACAGCGTGAAATATCAAGAATTATTTCAAGTACCTAAAAATATCATTGCCAGAGTTTTGTTTTTGTAATTTTAGCTAACAAATATGAAATTATGTACTTACCTCAGCTTCCCCCTAGTAGTAGTCTAGGAGTAGCCAGATCCACAGGGAAGTTGGTGGAGGTAATTAGGCTTTAGCACTATGAATAACATTAGCAGTATCACAACTGTAACCACTCTTTCTGAGAGCTGCAATTTCTTAAATGGACAGTGATGAGTATCTCTGAGAGACTGCTTTAGATGCTGTGCACAATCTTCTGACATCTGGGTTACTCTCATCTAATGAAAGAATGAATACATTTTGACTGCAAAGACAGCATTGATCCATTACGCGCACACACACACACACACAGTCACTTAATGTTATTCATAGTGCTAAAGCTTAATTACCTCCACCAACCTTTGGGTGGAACTAGAACCACTGAGTCAATGGCAGTGTTTTCCAGACCCCTTCCTACCCCCCCCCCCCCCCGCGTAGCGGGTAAAGGATGGTAAAGGGTGTGGCTATGTGAGACTACCTAGTAGTGGTAGCTTCCTGAGTACCCAGATAGTGTCTCGCTTGCTTCGCTCGCTCCCAATAACATATATCCTATTTTTAATTGTACACCTCTAACAGTATCTTGCTCCTTTCGCTACCACGGTAACAATATCCCCATTCTCAATTGACACTCCCAAATGGTGTCTGGCTCACTAGCTAGCTCCCAACTAACTTAATTAGCTATCTGGTGGAAGCGGTAGCAGGGAAAATGGGGTATTTAAGATCAGTGGTAAATTACAAAATCTTCTTTTAAAGGCAGTATACCTGCGAATTGTTTCTCTTAATCAAATGACTACTACTAGTGATGTGCTTGAGCACAAAGGGAGCGAGCTTACCTACGAACGAAATACTTCAAATAGTCCATTTCTAAAAGTACAAGTACATAACCTTTGCGACCATTTATACTTTAGCTAACAAATCGGTACTACTTCCTTACCTCAAATCCTGGAGTACTGGAGGGGGTGGGGGAGAAAGGTGGACACAATGATTTCTCATATGACCACCGGGGCTCAGGGCTTGTGACCACCTTCAGGCTTATTCACCTAACATTCAAACTATCTTGCCTAAGGGTATTTCTTCCTACACCACTGAAGATTGCTAGTTGAACTTTTAAAGTTTAAGCGCAGAACTCATAAAAAAAAATTACAAAAGAAAGAAAGTTTTGTAAATCAATTTTATCTTTGATGGTGATATTCTGTTCTTTTTTTAATAACAATGAATTACATTGTTACATTTTTTTAAAGATTAATCTCTGTTTTTTCCCTCTGTATTAGCTATTCATAGAGGTAGCTTTTCTAGAGCTTGTGACAGTTTTATGACTTTATTTGGTTAGAGGCTATATGATGAATATATTTAGTTAAATTGTGTTTATCACATTCTCACTGTGAATATATTTAATAAAAAACAAACACCCAAAACTGTTGCACAACTAGAGATAGGAGCTATATAGCAGCTGTTGTAAGTTTACCTTGATTGTGCTGAGATGTTTTACAGGTAAGGAAATAACTAGTGTAGCTTAGCTAGTCAGTTTAATTTATAGTATCAGCAATATAATTACTTTAAATGTAAATATAACTAAATACTAAAAGTATTTTTGATGTGTTATAGAGATTATGATAGTACTTAGTTAGACCTACCTGTGCAGGTGCCAAGAAATTAGCTGTATCAATTTTAAAGTACTAATTAAACCTACAAAATTATTTGATTAGTCTAGCTGTCAGATCATTGAGTGGAAGTGGTGAGGTTTATTATTGACAATGTTTTATATAGTTCTGGTTGTTTTTTTAAGCTAAATTTTACCCCTAACTTAGTTGTGACAATGCAAGCTAAATACCATGCTTTAATTACTGGATGGCTATTATACTATTATTGTGAGGACACTACTAACCAAAAACAAGCTAGATAATCATAATTTTTTTAGCAACTAATAACCTGTTCATTGTATCTTTAAGGTCAGCCAGAGTTCTGCTTAGAGCTTTTGGGTCTCCAGCACACAATTGTTACTAAGTCATAATAATTGTATAACTTATTGGCAGTAAATAATGCTAGAAAGAATAAGTGGGTGTTAGAGAAATACAAATAAAAGAAATACAAATAAAACCCTTTTTCTTAGGACAAAGCTCCCAGGTAGTCATGGAATTTTACTTTATCAATCTGTCAACTAACTAATATGTTGCCAGTACTATAGGGTTACTGAAGCCACTCGATCAGCTTTTTAACTGTCTCAAGACTTTCATACTAGAGGGGAATGGGGCAGAGGAACTAGCTGCAAATAAGGTTCCCTACGGTAGGATCCATGAAAGGGCTGCAGGAAAGAAAGCTTACCTCTTTGATGATATTAATATAAACAGGTGATTTTGTGACAGTAATAATGCCACTATTATAAGCTAAGAGAATAAGCTAATATGTTGTACCTTATAGCTACCAATAAGTGTCAAAGCAGTTATGGTACACTTAAATATCCACCTTCTCCCACAGTGCAATGTGAGTCAGTTTGGGTGCGGCCTAGCGGCCAAGCGGCCCCCTGGCTGCACCATAAGGGGGCGTGCCAATTAATTTTCTCGATCTCTTGGTGGTCGTTGTCGGTTAAAGTCTAGGGGTCCCGATGACTTCCGCCAGGATTGAACAACTAATCAAGCATTTTGGAAATTTTTAGAAAATTCCAAACAGGCCAGGTCCTGCTTATAGTATTCCAAAGCGATCTTCTGGAAATAACAAACGTAGTTGAGAGGTCATTGCATTGTTGGTTTACAAAATGGCCATTTTTTGTACTACTAGAGGAGCCTTCCTATTTAATATGCCACACATACAGCTATGACTGCCACCAAAGGCAAGCATTTGTAAGTTCTAGCTAATTATGGTGGATTCAGTTGTTGTTGTTTTTTGTCATTTGTTCCTTTCTGATACATACTACAAAGTAGCATAATTATTATTTAACATACTATTTATGTGACATGAACTACGATTGTTTATAAAAATCAAATATAATAAAAAATGGCTTGTTCTGAATTGTGTGGTGTGAATACAGTGACATTTGAATAATACAGCATAAACTGAAATGGTGAATTCATTAATTGATAAAAACAAACCACTTTATTGTCTTTTCTATTAATCGAACTCATTACTTGAATAAAATGAGTGGGTATGGCTAAGTGAGTGTGGTTATAATGGCCACACCAATTCAATCGGTTCCACTCCCCTTGAAGAGAGTTTTTGTTGGGTATTTACATAAGCTACGCTCCAATATGGATATTTTTTAAGTAGTATAACATTTTAACAAGATCAATAATAAAATGTAATAATAGTGAAATCCACCTTAAAGTAATATGCACTTGTGGATTTTGATAAACTGGATAATTAAGTGATTTATTGTGGTATAGCAGCACAATTCGTCTAGTACACAATTTGTTTAGCAACTATTAGATGAGTTTTAATGAGACAATAAATCATTGTTAAATTGCATATTCTTTTTTGTTATTAGATCAAAAGGAACAATAATGAAGTATTTGTCCATTTATCTAATTTTTATATTAGTATGCAAAACTGAAGGTAACTCACATTTAAATATATAATACCTTGATAAGTATTACATCTACTTTATGTTAGGTCAATTATACATTGCACCGGAAGGTACTATTATGAGGTTTGTTGATGGTTCACCATTTAATTTTCACTGTTATCATGCGGAAAGCCATTTTACAAATTATATTTGGCTAATTAATGGTACAATTTTTAATGGTAGTTATTTGAGGGGAATTTTGTCAATGAGTGCTTTTCCTACTGAGACGTATTTACTCGTTCACCGTGTTATTCCAAAATTAAATAACACGATAATCAATTGCACAGCATCATCACCAGATGGAAATATGGAGTCATCCAGAGAGGCTGTAATCGTTTTGCAAGGTAAAGTGTACCTACCATATAGTATGTCCGAGTTGAGTTGGCACGAATGCAGGCGTGGTAAATGTTCAATGCACTCGGTAAATAACGGTAGCAATTTAGTCACGTGAACTAAGCGCGCGAGTAAATCAACGTTCAAGTGGAAAGGGGGCAGCTACTCCGGTGCGGCAATAACTTTTGCTTGAATTTAGTCAAGCCAGCCTGGCAGTAATAAATAGTTATTTTCTGGCGCTGTTCTAATCAAAGATAGCACCTAGGAGAATAATCAGGAGGATTGAAATTAATAGAAGAATTATAAACTTTTTCAGTACTGAAACATTCAAGGTGTCTACCTGTGAGAATTCAGCTGTAGTGCACAAAAATGACACTATTGTCCTTGTTTGAAATTTGTACTATTGTACAAGCTTAATTTTTATTGTCAATTATTTCATTTATATAAATTCACTGATCACAACCATAATTATCAGAAATAAGAATGATAATGAAAAGCTTCTGCAGTAGCTAATACCGAAGTGAAGCTGGAGTCACTCAGAATTGTCACAATAAATCTAGAAAAAAAAATTCAGTGGAAGGGTTAGAAGTCTGCATCACAATAGGGATATCTTTAGCTTATTACTGACACTACATCTATAATACACTCTACTAGCTAAATGTTGGCATTATTTCTATTTACAGGTCGGCATTAGTTGTTAAACAGGTATAATAATTAAACCTACATGCATATTAGACATACTTGTATCCTAGACACAACAACTAAAGACCCCTTGGCGTTCATAGATTACATTAGTAATGGAATGAAAGGCTAGAAGTACTCACTAGAGCTGGGACAAATTCATTATTTACAAGCTCATTGAAAACTTCACCAGTGACCAATTGCTTGGGACCGCTTGACAAAATTTCGGGCTTGTGCAGTGTGGGACAGGTGTGGTTTTTTCTATTCCCATAGACTTTTGTATGGAGTTTTGGAATAGCACCTTCCCTTGGAGTTTACTGGGGGAATATTTTAATTGCTTCTGGGGAGCTTTGCAAGGGTGCAAACCCCAGATGCTAGCTGCTTCCATTCTAAAGTTATTCAAGTTTTTCTTGTGGCCAACACAACTTGGACATACTATAATATATGTGGAATAATTAGCACTAATATCAAATATTGGTATACAAGCTTGATTGCATGTGATATCGAACTTTCATAATAATCCTTCCATAATAATCCAGCGTGAATATTATCTTCACTTATTGGAGCTAGACGCTCCCTGGGGCAACGCAATTAAAAATCGGGGATATTTTTGTTTGTTATTGGGGAGCAAAGCTAGTGAGATACTATTAGGGGTGACTAATGCAAAATTGGGTATATGTTTGATGTATTTTATGTACGATTGTATGTATGTCCTTTTTTTTTTTTCCAAAAACCGACTTTTTGGGCTTACCTCCAGTTTCTCCTGGTACTACAGCGGTAAGCGAGACTTATTATTGGGTTAGGCTCAAAACTCTACGTAGGGTCCCTAGAAATACTTTCTTTATCAAGTCACAAAAAGTTGTTGCTTGTGGTTACTATGGCATTGAAAACCCTTTACAAGACCTACTTTTAAAAACACCAGCCAATTTTATTCAGAATCTGAATGCCAATTGTCAACTGGTTGGCCGTTTTTTAAGCATCTGGGTGCTTGTCATAAAGAGCCACCTGTACTACTGAATACCAGAAGCTACTATTACTCAGGGAAAAATTGAGGTAAGTACTCATTCTGTAATTGTTACCTAAATGAAAACAAAACAAAAAACTCTGACTTATTTTTTGTAGCTGAGCCAGAGTGCTAGTCTTCAAGAATTGCTAACAATTCAAATAGTCAGAATGAATTCAGGACTTGAGAAATTTAGGTAAGAAAGTAATTTTGTATTTGCTAAAATTAGTGGTCAACTGCTTTTTTTTTTCTTTGCTTTTTTAACTTAAAGATTTACAGCCAGTAAAATAAGTGAGGTTGAGTGACAACAGAAAAGAATGGTGCAGTGAGGTGGCTGAGGGTTAGGCTTTAGGAGCTAGAGTTATGCCAAAAATATATATAATTATATAATATAAAAATAAAATTAAAGAGAAACGTTTAAGGTGGAGGAACAACATTTAACACATGGACACAATGAAGAGAAAGTGCAAATATTGTTAGGATCAAATCCTTGAATGAAAATATCGTTTTGCATGAACTAAGCCAAAACCAATTACAGTATAGTACTGTACTTTTATGTAACCTAACTAGGCTCGCTCAATATTTGTGCTCAAGCACACCACCAGTTTAGATGTGTGTGTCAGAACTTGCTGTTGTAACGAATTATTCAGTGAATGTCTTACTATACTATGACAGAGAGTCAGATGGATTCACTAGCACTTGTTTTTATCCTGTAAAACCCATGTATGCTTCAACTGTGAAACACAGAAGTATTGGTATTATTGGATTCAAGAATTAGATACTGCTGATTGAAAATATAGTTTATACTGTTTGGTAGCATATTTCAGTAATGTCTTTACAAATTCATGCATTATAAAAATGGGTGTGGCCATGAAACTGGGCATGGTTAGTAACTTAAGAAATGTTTGCCTTCTCTCATAGTCCAGTCTTTATAAGGTTTGACCCTAAAAAATAATTGCTACAAAAGGTATTTTGGTGGATTTTGGTACTGTTCCACATCACGTTCAACATACTAAAAGTCTACCAAAATCTGACCAATAGAAATGTGTTATTTAGGTAGTATTTGTTCATACGCTCAATAATATTCATGATATGCCATTTTCTGGCGTTATCTTCTGTTTTATTCAATTTAGAGAGACATAGCTAAAACCACTGATAAAATGATATATAATACATTACCTTTATGGGAAAATATAGAGGTTTTAGATGGCAAGGCAGCTTACAAGTCAATAAAGTTATATTCCACAACATTTTTTTAATCACTTATACTATCAGATAACAGGCTCCTACTACTACCTCATGGCTAATTCTATTGGATATTGTGAAGCAATCTGTACCCCAAAATCTCCCCAAGAATTTTAGAAAAAGTGATTGTTAAAATATTAATAAAATATCAAATAGGAAATAAAATAACATAATCAATAACAATACTCATAATAAAAATAGAGCAATGATAAAATTATTCCAATTAGCTTACAGTCAATGAAAAACTAGAAAATTTACAATGTAGCATGCTATTCTTTTCCCTCAAAAATGCCAAGAATTACTTGCCGCTTCATTTCAAATTTGACACTTGCATTGTTCAATTCATAGTTGCAATTCTAAAAGAAGCAGTGACCTTTCTTCTCAAAGTATTGGGCAACACATTATGAAATTGAAGCTGGGAGTTTTATTTCTTATAAAAAATTTAATTAAGCACTTTTCTCAATTGTTTCACATATCAATGTGTTTTTGTAACTTTGTGTGCAATTTTAAAACTTGAAATTTAATGTTTCGCACTTTCTAATTGATTTTTCAATTCATCCTTGCTAGAAGCAATATGTATATGTGTATAAGTTACACCGCAATGTATACACCATGACATGGAGGTTGGAATGGGATTTACATAAGTGAGGGCTGAAGGTCCCAGGATAGTGTAAATCATACATTGACCTAATGAAGGGGTGCAACTGACTTGTGCCATCACACTAGGCTATAGGAGACACATACAAAAATTTTCATTGGATGATTCACTTATTCACCTCCTAGGAGGTGGGTATAAAATATATTCTCCTTGAATTGAACATCTGATTGGATGGTTTGAATGAACCATGTACAAATTATAAGATTTTTTGATGGATGTTATGCTTCCCCTCACACACACCCCTCCCAAATAAAAAATCATATCTGAGTGACATTAACAGAAATGTTTCATCCGACAACAGTCTATAAAGATCCTAGCTTTGATTTCTTAAGATTTGATTCTGCTCTAGACTATAGTCCTGCAACATTGTGCTTGTTTTTTTTTTATTCCCTGTTTATGAGATAAGGGGAAAGTTAAATGTATTCTCTCACTTTAACGGGTTTTTTTTTTTTTAACAATACAGATTAAAAATATTTTGTCGCCACTGGGAATTGAACCCAGGACCACTTGCTTATCGCATTAGCGCTCTAAGCAAGTGCTCCTGGGTTCGATTCCCGGTATCGACCAAATATTTTTGTTTTAAAAAAGCCTGTTAAAGAGAGAGAATATATCTAATGAGTAAAAGAAGGCTGAGAAAGAATTGTGAAGAGGAAAATTGTTAGTATTGGGCAAGCCATATTTTAAGCAGTTATGTCATGTGCTGTCCTTCTCTATGGCAAATTATTATTACTGGCAGACACATCATTTGTATTGCTTCAAGTTCGTATAGCTACTCATTGTGTAATGGGTTTTGTTCCTCATACAGAGAAGTACAGTTATTAGAGGAAAATAATTCTGATTTGTGGCTTCAATATTGCTAGGAGAAGATATCAATGTTAAGGACATAACATTGCTGTTGCAGTTGGCGATATTGATAATTATATTTATAACTGCATATACCAATGCAGACTAAAACAGTCTTTGTTTTTGCTCAGACCCGAAGGGCAAAGATACAAAAGTACAATATCATCTGACAATTTGTGTTTTGCAACTGCTCTTTGTTCATGCCTTCACAGGTTGTGACACAACCTCAAGAATTTTTTATGTTCAGTTGGTAAGAAGGCAATATTCCAAAACCTTGTTAAAAATGATAAAATATTATTGCCATGTTCAATCATTATATTGCACTACAACATGCTCATAGAAGGTATCTTCAGCTAAGCTCAGCTAAGTCATTTGTTACATTGAAACGTCTTCCTCCGACTGCAGCATTCACCTAATTTCACTACCTTAGAGTCTACTACCAGTTGATAGCCTGGGTTGAACTGGAAGGTGGCAGGGATGTCACAAATTGGGACTGAAAAAAAAAGACTATTTCCACCTGAAATGTAGCTGTAGGCATTATGTATACCCTGTCATACTGTCTGTGGTGGCTGTTAGCTGCAAGACAGGCAGACTGATAATGACTATGAATGACTAAATTGACTTTTACTGGAGGATTCTATATTACTTAGTGTATTTATATCAATCAAATAAAAAGTTATGAGCTAAGAAATTTGATAGTACCAGTAATTTCAGGTAAAAGTAAAAAAGGCTGAAGTTATAACCAACAAATAACATCTCATGAATATTAATAAGCTTGTGAGCAGATACTACCTAAATGACACATGTCTATTGGTCAGATTTTGGTAGACTTTTAGTATGTTGAACGTGATGTGGAACATTACCAGAATCCATCAAAAAACCTTTTGTAGCAATTATTTTAGGGTTAAGATGGTTTTATCCTTAAAATTACTGGACTATTTTCTTAATTCTAGTTATGACCTTGATATGAGTAATAAATATCCCTAAAATATGGCTTAATTTAAGTTTTGTGACGAATATTTGTTACATACATAGGAATACTTAGTGAAGTGAAAGACTTATCAATCACTGTCAGCAATAATGTCCTTCTTCTCAGTTGGACTGCTCCATATTCATTGTTTGGTGACATTGAATATAAAGTGAGAGATCAAAGATCATTATCTATAAGTGATTCAACAAACATCAATGTGACTAACTCAACAACTGAACAATTGCACTATATTATTGGAACAACTTCATTAATTAGTTTCCAATGTGCAGATTATTCTTTTTATGTGGCAGCGGATAATAAAGCAGGAATAGGACAGGAAACATGTATTACTTTTGGAAGTAGAGGTAAGTTATTAATGGACTAGAGAAAATGTTTCTCAATAGGCTACACAAATGGGAAAGGCGAGCTAATAATATTTGTCCATATGAATGATACTACGTATTACTAGTAGTTAGACCATATTGTGTATTATTTGTTTGCTAAAATATGGTCACAATGGATACGTACTTATACTTTTGGAAATGGACTGATAGATTTTTGGAAGTTTTGGTTGTGCACAGGCTCGCTGGCCATTTGTGCTCAAGCACAACATCACTAGTATTAATGCATCATGTAGTAAATTTACCAAATCTGTTTGTAAACTAATTGTTCAGTATACTAATGTTTAACTAGCAATTCATAGTAATAATAGTAGCATGAAAAAAACTGTATATGTAAAAAATTTTTATTGTGGTTGATGGGGGTGTGGTCTAAAAAATGACTATTATGGAATATAGAAGCATTGTGCGAAGTTTCATGCGTTTAGCACAAAGTGCACATGCCCTTCAACATTTTTAGCTTATCTGCTCTATTAAGCATGACAAAGAAAAGTGACAAATTTCTTCATATAGTAAAATTTCAGGTACTTGTCGGTCCCAAAGCCAGCACATTTGGTGTAAGTCTAGATATTCAAAGCTTTGTAGAGTACAGGACACTAATACATGAAGTATGAATTGAGCAAAGGATATTGGATTATTTAAAATATCAAACTTTAATGAATATCCAGGAATTTGTAAACATTTTCAAACAATCACAGTTGAAATGAATAGTCACAATGTGCACCAATGATCCTAAATTCATAATGATCATTTTCTTTTAAATTAAGAAAAAAATATGCAATACAATTTTTCTATTGCGCCTCTTGTATTTCAAAATAAAATTTTAAAAATTCCATGTAATTTTTCAATCTTGTTTTGCAGAAATTCATGGTTTTAATTATTCAGTGGTATACAACACACTACGAAAATATGACATACTGCTGCATTTGGTAAGTTAGCTTTTATATAAATTCAGATAATAACTAGATTCTTTTTACGCAGTCAACACTGGTGTGTCATGCTAATGTGACAATCAAGTCACAAAATATTAATGGCATATTTTTTGATATTGTTTTAAAAAACATATCACACAATGATTATCAGTATCTTCTCAACTTGAATTTATCTTCAGGATTAGACTATCAATTGGAGATACAATTAAGTAATAACCGCTATTATTACAGTGAGACAATAAGTCCAAGTAAGTCATTAATAAAGTATGTTGTAACATTTCCTGCCATAGTAAGTTATTGCATAAAGACATGTAATTAAAAATTAAAGTGACTTTTTCATGAACAGCCATGGAGAAAAACGGCACCCTTGGGCACTTATAAGGGCCATAGTTACATACTATGCATTCAATGCACTACTAGTGAGCTTGTGCACAAATGGCGAGAAAGTTTGTATTACTAATTATTGAGGCTATGTACTAGCTAGTATGACAAAAACAATTATTTGATATGCTGCTTTACCCTACTAAGTTCAGTAGTTCCAATTTAACTTTACAAGTATATCGCCATTCCATACTTCTACTTTCAGGAGTATTGATAGCTTCTGCAGTACAATTTTAGCTGTTCTTAATTGAAGTACCTATAGCTCTTGAAAACAGGCTTTGTTTTAAACATGCATCTGTAGGTAGAATATTATGTATACAGCCGTTGACCATAAATTTTAGCTAACGAATACATAGTTCTACTTACGATAACTACAAACAATTCTCACATCATCGTCTTTGTTAGTGATTGGAGTAGGTGGGCTTGCCCATGCAGATGTTGAAGGCTCATTAATTTCTACCCTAAGTAGTCTCTCTATAATGCGCTAAAACCCTTCCTACCAGTAAGATGGCACGGGCACCATGTAAGATGGAGTCCATATTGGTAGCTCATGACTATCTCAAACTCGGATTAATAGATGGATTAGAAAACGAGCTATTGTCTACCGCATCTTCACATTCTTTCACACACACTGCAACAACAGCAATAACATTGGAATAGTCTGCATACTCAGATGAACAACTTTACCCTTGATTTTCCTTTGCTTCTAGGGGCTATTTTGTATTTCACATCAATAAGTTTCGAAATCACAACACAGGGGCCCTCCCAGGATGCATACTAAGCATGCATTCAGACCTGGGATTCTTCTCCAGACAAGATCACCCTCCTTGAATTTGAAAAACGTGTGGTTATCTGTAGTAGCTCTTTTCTTGGCAGTGTCATCTCTAAGTAATTCTTTCAAAGTTTGTCAATGTGAAGTCTTTGTATGGCACTTATCACAGTATTTTATATAGCACTGCATGTCTTTGTGCAATCCTGGTCAGGTGAAATATGGGTTAATGAGAGCTCTAGTAGCACCTGTGGTGCAATAACAGAGGAATTATAGAAGTAGAAATACAAGTGCCATGGTATGGCAGGTACTGATAGTCATTAAGTACCTGCCATACCATGGCACTTTGCTATATTTGTTTGTATCAATTGTAAACAGTATTGAGCTTATGAGATGACACAACTAGCAGCAAGTAATTTTTATCTACACATTTTCTTACTATAAACAAACAATTACAATTCATCAACTTTTATGCTAAACTCAAAATATTTGTTTAAGCAATCCAAATTTCTCACTATTCTAGCTTGTCTTTACAATTGAAAAGACTAATATATACTAGTGGTGTGCTTGAGCACAAATGGCGAGCGAGCCTGCCTTGTTAGGTTACACAAAAACGACTGGTGTCACCTGGTTCTGCCTCACTTGTTATGAAAAATACTCTGGAAGATTCTGTCAAACATAAAAATTATTCCTTGACAAGGTATAATTAGCTAATGGGTATATGCTAATTTTTTTTATTAAGTACATTTAAACAAACTAAACCTCACTCAATATTGTAGGTGAGACAAATATGACTGCTTGATTGGCCACCTTAAAATTGCATTCTACACACATGTATTGTTACATAGTATACTTTAGCTTAGTTCATGCAAAAAAGTAAATAGTAGTTGACCATTAATATATATAGTAGAATTACTCTCTTACCTCAATTTGAAGAATAGTGATAACTTCTGTAGTATCCAATTTAATTACCAGTATCTGGTGAACAAGCTCACAGCTCTACCAAAAAAAAACATAGCCAGAGTTATTTTTTTAATTTTAGCTAACAAATATGGAATTACGTACATACCTCAGCTTCTCCCAAGTAATGGTGGCTCCCTTGTTTTAATTTTAGCCGTTCTGGCTACCAGTGACACTTGACAACCAATGAGCGGCATTTAGCATCCCCTCCAAAACGAAGAGATTTTCAAATTTTGTTTGGTAAAGGGTTTCAATGCAATAGTAACCGTTCACAGTAACTTTTTGGGACTTGAAAAACAAGCGCCTCGAAGGAATTATCTCATAATTTGTAGCCCAAGTCTCAAGTAAGACTTGCTTAAAGCTGTAGTATCAGAAGAAAGTGGGTCAACCCTAAAAAGCCGTGTTTTAGGGGGGAAAAGGGCACCCGTGCGCATGTTTATAGGGCATACGTACCATCCATCCATACATACATATATATAACATATACCCGATTTTGCATTGTCCACCACTAATACAATACTAGTGGTGTGCTTGAGCACAAATGGCGAGTGAGCCTGCCTAGTTAGGTTGCAGAAAACTACAGCATTGTATAATTAATTTTAGCTTAGTTCTTATTATATGAATTGTTAGTAATTATTGGCAACAAGCACTCGACTCAGCTACAAAAAAAATATGTTGAAAACATACAAGATGAGTAATCTCAGTTTTACCAAGAAATAGTAACTTCTGGTATTTAGTATTACCAATGGCTCTCATAACCAGCACTCAGATAAAAAAAAAAGTTGACCACTTGACATAAGCACTCAGATTCTGAAAAGACAAACAAACAATAATGGCCACGTATTTCAAAATAGGTCTGATAAAGGGTTTCAATATCACAGCAACCACTTACCCCAGCTTTGTGACTTGAAAAAGACGAGTGATTTCTAAAAAATAATGACACACCTATGTTACATTTTACTGATCTTTCTTTTGATCCTGTACTACTATCCCATTTTAAAATTACATGTATAACCATTAAGAATTTATTGTAGCTAACTACTACAAGTACCTCAAATTGCTGGAGTAATGGTAACTTCTGCAGTACTAATTTAGCTGATCTTGCTAAGTGAAGTACCAGTAGCTCTTGAAAACAGCCTCTGTTTTACATCTAAAGTACGAATATACAGCCGTTGACTATTATTTTTATCTAACAAATAAGAAATTACATTCTTACTTGAATGAACAGTAGCTTTTAAGCAATTCTGACAGTTGTCCAAATGACCAGTAGATCCCTACAAAAATCACTCCGCTACTAAGAAGCAGCCGAGTATAAAAACTTTAGTCTGGTAAAGGGTTTCAAAACCATAGTAATCACTTGCGCAGCTTTTAGGGACCTGAAAAAAAAGAGTAATTCTTCGAATTACTGTACAATTTTAAATCAATAGTTGAAGGGCTAGCCAAAAAAGTGGCATTTTGGAGAGAAAAAAGGGAACTTGCACATGCGTTTAAAGGACATACGTACCAAATTATACATGTATACTAGTGGTATGCTTGAGCACAAAATATCGAGCGAGCCTGATAGTTAGGTAACATAAAACAACAGTATTGTTACTATGTTTTAGCTTAGTTCATGCAAACACTATATTATCAGCAAACAAATACAAAATCACTCTCGTACCTTATTAATAGTAACTTCTGTAGTATCAAACATCTGCCATTCTGATACCAAGTAACTCTTGGACAAGCTCTCAGCTACGATAAAAAATAATAAACCAGTGTTATTATTTGCAATTTTTGCCAACAAATATGGAATTACTACTTACCTCAATTTCTGAGTATTGATAACTTCTGTGGTATCAAATTTAAGTTACTTTGACTATGTGAATTACCTCACATTCTTGACAAGCTCTCAGCTACAAAAACAAAAGACAATCAATTTTAGCACACAAATACAAAATTACTTTCTTACCTCATTTTCTTGAGCAGTAGTAACTTCCGTAGTATCAAATTTAATCCATTCGGACTATTTGAATTTACCAGTCACTGTTGACAACAAGCACTTAGCTACATAAAAGAAAGGCCTGAGTTATTTTTGCATATTTAGCTAACAAATATAGAATTAGTACTTACCTCAGCTTCCCTCTAGTAGTAGTAGCTTCCTTAGCATTAATACTACGGCATTCTGACTACCAATGACTCTTGACAACCAACAAGTGGCACTCCATATCCCCCTAAAACAGAGAAGTTTTGAAATTAAGTCTGGAAAAGGGTCTTCAATGCCACAGTAACCGGTCGAATCAACATTTTGTTCTTGAAAAGCAAGCGTTTTCGCAGGAATTTTCTCACACCTCGGAGCTTAAGTATAAAGAAAGGCTTACTTAATGCTACAGTTTCAGAATAAACTAAGGTCAAGCCTAAAAATCCTCGTTTTTTGGAGAAAAAAGTTGCCTGTGCGCGTTTAAAGGGAGCTGTGTTTTTAGGGAAAAAAACTGCACCCGTGCGCGCCTTTAAAGGGCAAACGTATCATCCATACATACATATACATAATGTGACCGGTTTTGGGAAAATCTGCCTAAACGCGGCAAACAATTTTTTTCAGTATCCCTGGGTAAAGCCTTATGCGTCGATTTTTTCGAACAAAATTTTATGGCGGAAATGGATAGACACCAGTTAGCTCTAGCTTATGACACAGTTGTAAGCTTTGGAGTGCTCTAGAATTCACTCTAGGAGGCTAGAAACACTAGCTGTAAGAAGTTATTGGCGGGATTTTCACTAACCGCGGGGAAAAAATGTAGCTAACTAGATAATTCACTTACTATTCTACATAATTCATGTACTCACGCAATTCTCGCCATCATAGTTTCTTAAGGAGCCCTGCATTAAGCCTTTTAGACTTCTTTCAATCCGCCTGTAACCGGTTTATTGCGTAGTGTCCTGGAGACATGCGGTAATAGTATACGACATAAGACACGCCCCCTGACCTTAGCAACACTTTTACACGGCGTTTTTCGAAATCAGCAATAATCGGCGAGCGAGCGTAGCGAGCGAGACACTTACAGGGTTAACACAATTGAAAATCGGGGATGTTTGTTTGTTGGCGAGCGAGCGAAGCGAGCTAGACACTATCGAGATTTCGCTATATTTATTTATCTGTTGATGGGGTACGTGAGACTTCTGTTTTCGCCCGCGCTTCTAATTACGTAAGTTAGGTAAAGCGTTCACAGTTCCAGTATTTTTCAATTAACGAGCGCGGAGAATCCTGCTGCAGACGCAACTTTGTTTCAACCAAAAAGTTTACAGCTACTCTCTTCTTGAAACAATTGTGAAGTCTTTGCCAAGCTGCGCTTCTTTGCCACTGCTTTCGAAGTTTATTCAGATAATTCTGTTAGTTTAGTCTGGGATCAGAGACTTTAGATTCTCTGATGTTAACTGAGAATGGAAAGGGTTACACTGTGTACTACAGTTAGATGTAATTTCTGTCCTATTTTTCTGTAAAAAGAGTCTGCTCGCTCGCCATGCATTTGCGCTATTCGAGCGCACCACTAGTTGGCGAGCGAGCGAAGCGAGCGAGACACTCTCAGGGGTAACGCAATCGAGATTTCGCTATATTTATTTATTTATCTGTTTATGGGGTAAGTGAAACCTCTGTTTTCGCCCGCACTTCTAATTACGTAAGTTAGGTAAAGCGTTCACAGTTCCAGTATTTTTCAATTAACGAGCTCTGAGAATCCTTAGTGGCGGTGGTAAGTCAATGCGCTCTTTGTCATGGCTATAAGCCGTGCGCAAC
>WLWI01002001.1_pt1 | contig 17634 bp, 8 predicted proteins | sample 6701501 | NCBI WGS metagenome assembly WLWI01 (sample SAMN12718690, study PRJNA515312) | sponge metagenome | isolation source: marine sponge | host: Mycale hentscheli | place: New Zealand: South Island, Marlborough, Capsize Point | collected 2014-11-01
AAGCCCTGTAATTAAGAGCTTAAGTCCATGCCTTTATAGATTTTAAGAGCTTAAGCTCAAGCCCAAGCCCATCAATTTCGAATCGGACTTAAGTCCAAGCTAAAGCTCTATTCAGAATTCGGAATTCGTTATTATTCATTTTATTGTCAAAGAACATTGAAAATTACATAATTCAATTAACAATAAGAAAATGACTTTATCAATCATTTTATTGTGAAAGAACATTGAAAATTACATAATTCAATTAACAAAAAGAAAATGACTTTATCAATCATTTTATTGTGAAAGAACATTGAAAATTACATAATTCAATTAACAAAAAGGAAATGACTTTATTAATCATTTTATTGTGAAAGAACATTGAAAATTACATAATTCAATTAACAATAAGAAAATGACTTTATCAATCATTTTATTGTGAAAGAACATTGTAAATTACATAATTCAATTAACAAAAAGGAAATGACTTTATCAATCATTTTATTGTGAAAGAACATTGTAAATTACATAATTCAATTAACAAAAAGAAAATGACTTTATCAATCATTTTATTGTGAAAGAACATTGTAAATTACATAATTCAATTAACAAAAAGGAAATGACTTTATTAATCATTTTATTGTGAAAGAACATTGAAAATTATATAATTCAATAAACAAAAAGGAAAAACTTCTTCAGGTGAGTTTTCCAAGTTATCTAGAGCGAGGTTACAAGAGTCTGTGAAAATGTATTAGGCGTGACTTTTGAATGGAATATGTTTTCATAACTTGTTGGCGTGAAGGTTAGCACTTAGGTTTGATTCAGAATTTCTTCATGGCATTTATATTATTACTTTTTCAATGATGGTGGTTGGCATGATCTGGAAGCTGAATTTGTGAAACATCATATTCCATTTCTTATTTTCTAGAATAGCAAGCAACTATCTATCAAGTATCAAGAACTATTCTGAAGGACTAGAGCACATTGCTGACAATCACTGCAAGTGTGGGTGTGGCTCTCATATTGATACATCCAAGAGGTAAGTGTAATTGAATATGTAGAGAAACTCATAGGTGTAATGCATTGCTATAATTATACTCAATACATAGCTTTGCTATATAGCTAGTATTGCTCAATTTTTCTACCAGTAAAATATAATAAGTCTTTGATGAAGTTATTGAAGCTGTGCAACACTGCATTAAGTAAGCATACTCAGAGCCAGTCAATAGCTACTGGTACTGCCTTAAATATTGGCTGCTAATAATAGGATATTCGTGCTAGTGATGCGCTTTAGCACAAATGGCGGGAAAGCCATTGTGTACAAGTGATTCAAAAACTTTATTTACAACATTTCTGATTATCTAAATTATAAGCAGCTCCTGACAAAATACACGAAACTGCTGAACCAGCCAATTCTTTGAATTGCATATTGTGAATACTGTTTAATGTCATAGTAACCACTTGTCACAACTTTTTGCAACTTGAAAACGTAAGCAATTATAAAGAAATTATAGCACAGTTAAGAGCCAAACCATAAATAAGATGTTCATAATAAGAAAAAACAACAACTGGGAGGAAGCCTAAGAAGCTAAAACAATAGATTAATTTTTTTTTTTTAATGCAGCTGATACATTTATTATTTGCTTCAAAATATTTTTAGTTATGCAACTGATATAACACACTACACTCTCATAAATACGCTTGCACACACAAGACTTCTTTTGGTGACTTGACATATTCAGTGGGTTTATCAAGTAAGAACCGCTATGACAGACAGCCGTGATAATGTACCACCTCAATTAATGTAAGATGGTTAATTCCACTTTGTTTATAAGACCTAATTGCTCTTACAAGATTCAGCCTAATCCCAAGGAATAAAAAATTTAAATATGTTTGAAAAATATGGTTAAATATTGGTAGCAAAAATAATCAGTGTAGTGATTTTGGGCACGGTGTAGACAACTAAGAAAACAAAGAATCCCTGATAGTATCTCGCTCGCCTCACTTGCTAGCTAATAATGACGTAATATTTATGTATTCATCATTTTTTTTAGTAACCATACACTTCATTTTTGTACTTTCATGCAAACAAATGTAAAACAACAAACAATATAATACTCAAATAAAAGTTGCATAGAGATTACAAATGATGTATTATGAATTACACTAATGTCGTTATTCAGAAATTTACATAAACCAATACCTCATGGGCACAAGTACAGGTTAAGTTAGGGTGTGGCTTCAGGAGGTTGCATGTATCTCCCTTTCAGATTAATGATATTCATAGTCTTACCTACTTCTTGTATATAAAGAAGGAGTCGAGTAAGAAGAGATTATCAGTTCAATGATATTCATGGTTATAAGACATTATTATCTTTGGTCATCTTGAGCTTGACAGTGATTACTGCACACTTCAACTAGCTTAATGCTTCGTCAGATTCTAGCTAATCCATTGAGCTAATTAGCATAACTTCTCTCACTAGATGTGGTTTTGCACATGAGTGTTTCCAATATTGAGGAACTTAAGAGGACTTTGGATGAGCTATTCATGAATATCACTATACTTTTAATCCTTTTGTTATTGCTAGTAAACATATTATTCCAAAAAACCTCTTCTAAACAGGGACACAGGGTTGGAGCTACCTGGGTGTTGGTTACCAATGCTCAGAATCCATACCAAATGAATTTAATTCAGACTCAGGCTACCATTTTCCACTGCTCATACAACTTTTGACATAATTTTATGTCATTTATCTTTTGAATTATTATTATTATTATTATTATTAATATTAATATTACTATTATTATTATTATTTTATTTGTCTACTTGTGTTTGATTTTTGTTTCTTTGTTATAAATTTTTCTAATATTTTATTTATCTACTTTTATTTTATTTATTTATTTAATGTATTTATTTACTTTCATTTTTTTATTAATTTAATTATTTACATTATACTCTATACTTATTAAACAATTAATTATTAATTAAATTAATTGTTAAATTTTAAATATTTTTTTATTTACTGATTTGAACATCTGAAGCTTTCATACACACATCATATCAGTATTTTTACCTTACAGATTCCAAAGTAATAGATAGCACAAGTATTAGATAATAATATGGAGAACTCCCTAAAAATTATATTATTCCTGTTATATTGAGGTGGGAGGGCTAACAAAATCAGTCTGTCACAAAGTCCTGGAATTACGTCGAAAAGTTTACAGATTCCAAACATAGATAGCACAAGTATTATATACTTCTATATTAATCCATTAATTTCTATATTATTATTTTATACTGTACTCACCATCCACTAAATAAATAATGAAATGAATTTCATCCATCTGCTCACTCCTCTCCTCCCACCTTTACTAAGCAATTATTATATTTAACTTGCGTCCACCTACTCACTCCTCTTCTCCCCTTTAATAAATAAAATATTTAATTAACTTGTGTTCATCTACTCACTTCTCTCCTCCCCTCTACTAAATGAATATTTAATTAACTTGCATCCACCTAAGCACTCCTCTCTTCCCATTTACTAAACAAACATTTAATTAACTTGTGTCCACCCACTCACTCCTTTTCTCCTCTCTATAAAATGAATAATTAATTATAGTTTAGTTTATTCCTTATTTTATGAGTTACAGTAAAAGCTAAATATTCTATTGATTGCATGTAAGATATTTCATTTAAGTATAATTAAGGAATTTTCAAATACTTCTAATGAAATTCTAATGGATAGTTTATAGCTAGCAGAACTTGTCTTGAGGTTGACTTCATCAATTATTAGTTTTGACAGCTGCTTCAGAACTTTGAGGTTAGCAGCTGCTTGTATTTGGCTAGGATGATACAATGATTATAGTTTATAAAAATTCTTACTGAATAATTACTTTCATTTACAACAAGTCCAATTAAAAATGTCAACTGAACATAAATTAGTAAATTATTAGCTTCATCAAAGTGCTAAAGGTGATAAATTTCAAAATTCTATGTGATACTAAATGTAAGTTTAAATAAACTTGATTTTCCTGTCATCACACATTTCCTGTCATCACACATTTCCTATCCTCACGCATTTAGGACATATTTCTTACTTTTGTCACCTTTTTTCATAGAAAATAGGGCTAAAAGACCTGTGCCATAGGACATTTAGCCCTATTCTTTGCCTGAAAACTTTACTCATTTAGTTTAATTGATAATTTTTTGAGTAATTCTTGTATTTTATATAGAACTTCAGCAATGGGTCGCCATCGTTATCCAGCTGCACACTGGGAAAATACCAGCAGAAGACTCTACAGATCAACCCTCTGGGAGACTCGTTGTTCATATATCAATCAACCTCAATGTTTCTCAAACACTGAGTATCTGTTAATAGCCTTCACAATCATCTGGATTTTCAGAAGGAAAATCAAAACTCACTCGATCAAACTCTGTACTATAATACCAAAGTCAATTGGCAAACAAGAAATGCAGGCTCTCCCATTGATCTGGTTCATTTGGAATAGTTCAATAAACATCTTAAAAGAAATTCATTCCGGAACTACTTCACTAAAACAGAAACTATTATTACTATGTGGAGATGTAGAAGCCTATCCTGGCCCTTATAATAAAGGTAAATTATCCTCCATTCAGTGTGATGTTAAACACAGTCAATTCCAACAACAGCCACTTGTAAGGCAATCAATTATTAGGTTAACAACTTTTCTATTATTTCTATTGAGAAATAAATGTTTTCAAATAAAAAGAGATTTTATATCAATTGAATTAGTTGAGAGTACATTGTTAAATATTGAAATATGCCAACAGTACTGAAACAATGAGTTTACTAGTATCAAAAGTATATTTGAAACATTACCATCATTTATAATGTTAAATGTATTATTTTATGTAAATAAAACCATTTTGTGTGTCAATGTAAGTGTATATTCTACGAATACCCTAATGATTTTATATTTTAGGTCAGGTTCTCAGTCATTATGAACCTTCACCTCGATCATCAGCTAATGCCTCAGCAAGTATTGACCAACTCTACATTCATGGTGGTTATGTTGACAACTTTACTAACAATAAAAGAAAACTGAAGAAGGTATTTCAAATATATGAGTGCTCTACAGAATCCTGGAAAGAAATTGATACAACTGGTACTCCACCTCCTGGAATATGTGGCTGTGCAACAGCTTATTCAGATCATATTTTCTACTTGTTTGGTGGTCATGATGGTAATTCAGTCCATGCTTCATTACATCAGCTAGACATCAGATCTATGACATGGTCGCAGCTCTCACCACAACATGATAGTGGACCCATGAGAAAATCTTTTTGCCTAATGATACATTATAATAACACATTGATTATCATTGGAGGCCTTGGCATACCATCAGGTGAACTGCAATCTGGATCACAATTTATTGAGAATCAGGATGGTTTTGGCGTGACAAATGAAATTCATATGTATAATATTTCACAAAGTAGGTTAGTAGTATTACAGAGTTGATGATAAGTATGTATTATATCTTTTTTCCGAGATAATATAATATTAGAGTTATTAGCTATATCTACGGTAACAGACATGGTTATTTCCACTTAAGTGGCATACAATTTGTAGCACTAAAGTGCTACAACATTGAATAGCCTTTTCATGAAAAAAATAATGTGTTTAATAATTTGATAAAGTATTTAACATGTGTTTTATTAATAGTAAGAATGTAATCAAAGTTGGTATAGAATCACGTCTCGATTGTGTCAAAGCTTTGAAGTAATCTGAAATTACAAATGTAAATAAGAACAATACATTATAGTTCAATTAGTTGAATTGGATCAATTTGTTTAGGTAGTATTTATTACAAAGGTTGTTTTAAGTGAAGTGAGCAAGACACTCACAAGTGTAACTTGATTGACATTCAGATATTATGTAAATGTATATTATGTTCATATGGTACATACCACATCTTGTTTCACTAGATCATAAAATTGTGGCATGTTGGAATATCTTATTAATAAAAGAATAGAGCAAAGGTCTATCTTGTTTCTCTTTGTTACATGTAGTTCGCAGGAACATGAAATTATATGATGAGTTCATTAAAAAAGTGCTTTATTAGTTTCCTACACAAATAGCTAAGAGTAGAGACTGCTACTATGTGGTTGGATAAAATTTTTTATACCATGCGAGTTTTGAAAGTTATGGGCAGTATTATGATGCAGAAAGAAGGTGGGAGTTCTCAATTGCATAAATAGGATAACAAAGTTGATTTAAGAGTTAACCTTTCAGCTCAGCATATAAATGGTGTTACACCTCCAAATTTGTTACAATCAAGCAAACCGTATGGGAAGCGGTTCAGTTAAATATATTTTTTCATGAAGAACTTTAGTTTCTCTAAGTCCAATCTTAAAAATATTTCATAAAATTTTTTTAGGTATTATTGGTTCGTTCATTAGTAAAATAATTTAATATTCCTAATTAGGCACATGGTCTTCTCCCATAATTACTGGAACTCGACCTTCTCCTAGAGCCGATTTTACTCTCACCTGTATTAGTCCTGCTCATGCAGTCTTGTTTTGTGGATTTGATGTTACTAGTTTTCTCAATGATACATACTTCATAGACTTGACACAGATGGTAAGAATTGTTGTAATGTGGCAAACATAGAAAGTACATTTAATTTTTCATGAAATAGATTTTGTTACTAGTCTAACATATGTTACTTTATATTACTGAAACTTTGCAATTGTGATACTACAGTATTATATCCATTTATACTTTATTATAGCATTAGCTCATAATTTACATGTATATTATGTATGAAATGTTTAAATTACATTAAATGTGTTGGAATACTTTGCTATTAGAATAATATTGTGAAGAGTAAACTTTAGCTGAGAGTTACATTTACTCACTGATATGTAGAGTTCATGTTATGAACTAGAAGTGAACTATTGTGTTAGTGATTAATTAAATTGTTTATACTTTACTGACACTGAGGATGTGGTGGTTTAATTACTGAACAAGACTGGTGATTAACATTACCATGATGTAGTTGTAGTGAATCTAATGTTCCAGAAAGTGTTAGTTAATAACTAGATTGCAGCCATCAAAACTTTAGAGCAAGCAGAATGAGCCCTCATTTTTTTAGCAACTGTATTTCTTATCTGTTTCTGGATATTAAATTATATTAACAATCATGTTTTTCCTCGTATTCCAACAATAACTGCTATTTTCTAAAGAATGCATCTTTACTTATTGATGTGCTGAGTACAAAATTTGACTCATGTCCTTATAATATGGCAGATCAAGTTCGTAGCATACCAAAGAAAAGCAAGTATATTATTTATTTATTCTGGAGAGAATATTATTATTTTTGGTAGTTGTTGCTTATATTCAATAATTTTCTCCATGGTAGTATTTGACAATTACAGAAAAGTACTTTCACCATTAGCTAAAATATCTTAGTATTTTCATTATTTCTGATAAATCAGTTTCATTTTTTTCATGATTAATAGTACCTATTCACTAAGAGTTGGTAATTGTTCTAGCATAATTTTGAGCATAATAAGTGATTTCATAAATAATATCATATGCTAACATAAATAGTCTAACTATGAGCAAAATAATGGAGCTAGTTTTTGGAAAAAATAATATGTAGGTAATGTAATAATAGCAATTGGTGTTATCTTCCAGATTCTTTTTTTGGGACTTAGTATTATTAAATTAATCTTTGAGTTTACTAAATATACCCTCTATATAGGTAATTCTGTTTGAAGATTCCAATATAGCTTTCTGTGAGAAATAAATGCTATCATATCAGGCAATGTTGCCCATCAGGATATAGATAAAAATAACAATCAATGTGTGAATTTATAAAGATGAAAGGAGGAGAAAGTACTGTAGAGCATGTTAGACAGTATTTAGTTTGTGGTTGTAAAGGTCAGGAGGCAGCTGAACTTACAAAAAATGTTATTGTACTAAAAGGTCACTTATGTAACCGCGTACATTGAGCAGATGTATATAAGTGGACTAAATTAATAATTTAAAATATTTCAAATTTAACATCTAATAATATCAGATGTTACATTTTTCACCAGAATTCTTTTCAATCTGCCAAAATTCACTGGTTTATTTTTCGTATTTATTTCCAGTCTATGTGCTACTTCTATCGTAGTTTTTATTGAAACAACATTTACTTTAATTACTCAAGTTAGATTTATACAGTAGAAGTAAATACAAGATGCTAACAAATGATGGTTATAAATAATAATAAGGTAAATACACTCACACCTACTAAATTATGCAATTACCATAAAAACACTCACTAATTATCAGCATCAATGTGAAAGTACATTTGCAGAGTTTTATTTTGTATCAACAAATAAACCATAAGAGATAGAATTTTTTTTCATTCTAACAGCTATTTAAAACTTAACCCAATGTTTCGACTTCTTGCCGAACTCCTCTTTAGGGGTTAATTATAATTATTTCAGCGGAGAATGACTGAATCATTGAAAGCGGTATAAAATTGTTTGACCCATTGAATACAAACATTATGGTGTAATATTCTCACGCAAACAAAGAAACTAAAAGACTGTTTGCAATCTTAGATAATTATATTAAAGTTAAAATGTATTTTGTAAATAAATTATTGATCTGAATATTCATGCAAATTAATTTTGAATTGTATATATTATATTTATATTCTAGAAATCATATTGAAAAAAATTGAATATTGGGATTATTGTTCAATATTTTTTACTTTAGATCACCCTCTTGTCACACCCTAGACAAGATCACTGTGCTGCAGCTTTTGTCATATCGTCTGAGTTCACTGAAGTAATAATATTTGGAGGGTGTGATCAACACGATCAGCTTCTATCAGACACTACAATAGTAAAACTGAGTAAGTTTTACAAAAATAATTGAAAACCAAAATAAAAATTATAACAATTATATAATTAATGTTTTATATGGGCTATATTTTGTTGTATTGATAGTTGTATTCAGTTAATTATGTCGAATATAACTATCTAAAACCTTAGCCAAGTCATTTTCAATACAAAATTAAGTGGTATTACTTTAAAATTTTAGTCCACTAAACACGTCCAACTATAAAAATATGCTATTTTCATGGTCCCCGGCATTTTTTTTTCCATTGTAGTACATTGGACTTGTCCAACTATAAAAAAATTCTAATTACATTGTCTTCAGCAGATTATTTTAAGTTATAAATATGAAAATTTATTAATTTGACCTGTCACTCTTTCAAGTGTTAACAATACAGAATACAAAAAGTTTGAGAATTGAACTACTGACACTTGCATATATTCATTCTTTCTTTGTTCTAATCAAATCTTCATTTACTATCCTGCCTTTTGCATCTATAAATGTACTTGCTTTGTATCCTAGTACATATTCCTTTTTATATGGAGGTTTTGCAATATCTGGTGACAGTTTAGCTATGCTGTCTATCCTGTATTGGTAGCTACAGTCAACATTACTACCACACACCGCATATTATGATATTCTCATGTTTAATAAATTAGTAACTACAAAATGTACTTGTTAATATTATGATTTTCTTGAAATTATAGAGAATGTACAAATTTCTTCTTCTAGTCCACCTTCTACAATATGGAAAGTATCAGAAATCATTCATTCTTCAGATTTGAGAAACAAAGATAGACTAATAAAAAAGAATTTACTAACAAGTAAGATAGTAGATTGCTGACAGGATGTATGTGGATTGATTAGATCCAGTTTATAAAATATGTTACTGGCATTGAGTACTTAATATCCTTGTGCTTTATGAAAAGATATCAGTTTGATTGTTGTTGCTTTTAATATTTTTGTTTATGACTAGTTTCATATCGCATTGTTGAAACTGAGAGTAATAATATCAATAACATGCACAAGATATGTAGTCAAGACTAAATCAGAAGATTGTGTTCAGAAAGAGACTCTATTTTGAAGTTAGTGCACAATATAAATAACAACTACATAGCTAGAGGAATAATAATTACCATTGCATTTTCATGCATAATTGATTGTTTAAAACAATAATTATATTAAATCTTTTTACATTGACCATTTTATTTACAATAATACATTTTAGTATTATATATTCCCTTTTTTGGGGCATTCTCTTGTAATACTCTTAGAAAATAATATATCTTAAAATTAGTGTATGAAAAAATTAAACACAAATCATTATAATAACATTGAAAATTATACAAAATTGCAAAAGGTGTAGAAGAAGCCACAGCATTATTTAATTAGCTGCAATGTGATAACAGATAAGTGAATGCATTGCATTGACATCTTGTTTATTAATGTATGAGAGAATTTTTAGCGTACATGTCATCAATTTTTCAGTATGTCGTTCAGTTAGTTTATATATCTGTTTATCTGTTGGTAATTAATAATGAATGAACAGTCTTCATTTTACTCTACATCATATTCATTTGTGAGAAAATTCAGCGAATTTTTCTCCATCAGAACATCAAAGTAAACATTCAAACTTGAATTACTCTAAGACAATTACTTGTACACGTAAAACATACAACACCAAAGGTGAAAAAGAAAAGAGTTTTATACAGCATACCATGCATGGACTGCATTTGAGTGTATATGAGTGAAACTGGCAGGAATTTTGAAAGAAGGTTGCAGGAACATCAGTGTGATGTTAAAGAAAATAGATAGTGAAAATGGTTCTTCATACATGCTTGGAAAAAGTCACAAAGCGTATACTGGAGTGAATCGAGAGTTGTGACAACAGTCCCAAATTACTTCCACAATAAGCTAACACAAGCTTTAACAATACAAATCAACAACACTACATTGTATCTAAAAGCTGGTGTGTCAACATGGACGCTAAACTACTAATAGGAATGCAGTCCAGGTAGAGTTGAGTTGCAATTTCATTGTTTATTTTATTTTAAATTGTCATAACTCACAACTGAAGAAGGCTTACAAGCCAAAACATATTGTGATTTTTTATATCTAATTTAATGCTACTAAACTAAAAAATATTAATTATTACGAAGTTATTAAAAGTAGCAATAAAACTCTTTGACATTAATGGTTGTTGTTCAAAATAATAACTTCAAAATTAATTAAATGAACAGCGCTCAACAGAACAAATGATGAGGTTCAATTTAAATTAACTCAGTAGATATGTTATGTGTTTGAATTTTGAGTTACTTAAAACCAAACTACAACTTACTCTCAGTTTAAATAGTCAATATTTTTCAATAAAATATTTTCACTAGAACAAAACTAATGTGAGTGAACTTGTTTTTGTTACTATTCTGTGAAGTTTCTGACAGTTAGAAGCCAATAATTAATCAAATTATAATACATCTGAAACCTTTACATTTCACCTGTAGCGAATCCGGGACTACAGTATGCTAAGTTTTAATTTGTTTGACTTCTCATATGTAGAGAAATACGTAATAGAACTCTTCAAATTCATGTTAAATGTTCTTATTGTATTGATTTAATTCCTAGATAAAGAAATTGAGAAAGCTTGTCAAGAAGCCATACAAAAACAGATATGTGTAGACTTATGTGTAGGACGAATGAACTTTGTTGGTCTTCCAAGATCTGGTAAAAGTTCAACTCTACATCGACTACTTGGAGATTTTATAAACATAGATCAATCTAACATGAAAATTAATGAGCCAAGCACTGGAGTAGCTGAGAGAAGGCAGCTATTCATTCAGAGTATCAGTAAGTTATTTGGATTTGCACAGCATGGGCAATGGACCAAGAAGGACATTGTAGGTGAAACTTCAATTCTTAATGATGTTATACAAGAAGCTGTAGAAAGTAAGTAGTAATTGTACAAAACTTTAATGAAGCTGCAGGCTTTAATATTTACACCTAAGTTTTATCATTCATAGTACATGAATGATAAACCTTAAGTGATATAATAATGTGTTAAATTCTGAAATGATATAACTTTATTATAATAACAGGAATTTAACATAAATGAACTAAGTCAAATGAATGCTTACTAACTCATCAAAATGTAATGTTACAGATACACAACACTTATTGTCTTTAATAAATTGAAAGGAATGCTAATTGAATTTGATTGATCATTTTATGCAGATACCAAGCCAAAATTCCAATTCAAACTAGATGTATCAGCAACTGAAGAAGTTATAGATGCCCAATCTTCAAATAATGCTAAGGAAGTGTTTTTAAATACAACTGTAGAAGATACAAGAACACCGGCTGAAACATTAGCAACTTCTGACGATGAGGACTCTAAGGAAGTGTCTTTAAATAAAACTGTAGAATATAAAAGAACACCAGCTGAAACATCAGCAACATCTGACAAAGAGGACAAACTAAAAGAATCATATGGCATCAATATAGCTGAAATTTATCGTGCTTATATTGAAGCTGCAGCAGAACACAATGAAGAGAAAGTAAAGTATTTACTGAAAGACACTATATACTTGATAACAACTGATCATGGAGGCCAAACTGAATTTCTAGACCTCATGTCTCGCTTTCTAATGGGGGCTTCTTTACACCTTATTTTCAGTCGACTCACTGATTCTTGGGACTGTGTGTTTAAAATGTATTGCACCAATGAAGATGGAGTTTCTACTGAGAAAGAAGACTCTATAGTAACTCTAGAAGAAGTTACCTTTCAAACTCTGGCTAGTATAGCATGCATGAAAAATACGAGTGACAAATTGACTTCAAATCAAGCCTCTAATACTGCCTTGGAGAAAGTCAACATAGTTACTAAAGCTATGTTTGTGGGAACATTTAGAGACAAGGTGTCTCTGTCACAATTTAAGAAACGAGATCAGATTCTTAGAAAGAAAATTGAGCTGACAGAATTTTACCACCAAGACATTGTCGAGTATGCCTCAGAAGAATTCCTGACATTAGCACTGGACAACAAGAAAGGAACTGTTGAGGAAATCAACACAGCAAGACAAACTTTTGAGAATTGCATTAAGAAGAATCTAGGTAAAGTTCATATTCCTTGCTCCTGGTTGATGTTCAGCATTGTTCTGCGATCAAAAGGAAAGCGCACAATGACACTTGAAGAATGCAGTGAGATTGCAGAAAGTTTAAATATTGATTCATCAGACCTAACCAGTGTCCTTTGGTTTCTTCATTATCGTGTTGGCACGCTCCTGTACTATCCAGATGTGAAAGGATTTGAAAACATAGTCATTTGTGATGTCAAGGTTGGTAATTCTTATAACTGTATTTTATCTTGCTTTTGATAATTAACAATTGGATATTAATTGAAGTGTTTATTAATGTAATTACTTATACCAGCACTTATAGTCACTAGTTATTAAAAAAAATTGTCATGTTTTGTTGTACAGGTTTGATGTAGGTTTAACTTGTAGTTATAAGTGAAAATAATAATCTTAATTTTGGAATTTATCATAGTACTGAAGTATAATTTTATCAAAACATTTCGATTCGGTAAGATCTTTATCAGTTGGACAATGAAAACAACTGAAATCTGAAAACTCATTGTCTTACTGATGAAGATCCTACAGGATAGAAATGTCATGATAAAATTAAACTTCAATACTACAATAAGTTCACAAAAATAAGATTATTATGTTCACTTCTAAGTATTAACATAGTAGTTTAAAATGAATTTGCGCAATACTTGCAGTTCTAAAAAATATTAACTAATTGTGCAGGAATTTTCGAGACTAGTCTGTCAAAATGCCATTGTACTTTCTAACAATATTGGATAGTACAAGAATAACAAATAGGATTTAAATATGCTGTACATAATGTTTCAACTCTGTGGCTGATCTATTAGAATGGGATCTTAAAATTTTAACGGTGGTAAAGGCAAGATCGAATTATTTAACTTTTCTATTGAACTATTTTCTTTTTCCATATCTGCAGGTAATTTTGTGTTTTAAAATATTCATCTCATTCTGAATATCTTTGTACAAATAAATAAACCAACTGCAATTCCATTTCACTCTCTTGTGATACTTTACTTTCCTAGGCTAATTCAATTGAACTACAATTCTGTTTGCATAGGGTGAACAATGGCTCTAGGTATTTATTACTATAAAATACATAATGCTCAATAAGTGATCCATTGCTGTTGTTTGTTTGTTTTTTGCAAATTAAAAAATATTAATTTATAAGTACTCTCCATAATTATTAATAGTGTGCATATTTTATTTGTCTGCCAATTGTAAAACATACAAGTTGTGTATACTCTAATATAGTTAATTTGAATTAGACTGTTTGTTCAACACATTATTGTTCAGGTGATCTTTGATGCTGCAACACAACTAGGAAAGAAAACATTTGTGTTCAATAAAGCCGGACATCGAGCAGCAACAATGTTTAAGAACAATGCTCAGTTCACAATAACAGATCTACTGGAAGCAACTAAAGAAGATGTAGAGGATTCCATTTCTATGGAAATGCTAATCACACTTTTTGAACACCACAATATTATAGCTCCTCTTTCAATCACAAGAGATAGAAAAGATTTTACTTATTTTATGCCTAGTATTCTGAGAAGTGCTACCAAAGATGAGCTACAAATGGTTTGTATTTCTGCAGATGTGGCTCCTCTCGTGTATCGATACAAGTGCGGCTACTTACCATTAGGAGTCTTCTCTTCACTTATTATAGGCCTGGTCTCAAACACAAAACTCAATTGGACTTTCAAGGAAGACAGTCCTTGTCGCAACAAGATTGAATTTCTTGTAGGAAAGGACTTGGACACAGTTACTATCATTAGTTATGCCACATATATTACAGTGGTACACTATCACTTCTATGTTAACAGAAGTCAATCGTAATCTCAAGTACCTCAATGCAAGACTTCAATATGGATTCGAATGTACAGACCATCCATCAGAAAAACAATCATTTTGGAATTCTTTATTGAAGCGATCAGACAAAGTTCCACTTCATTTATGTATACTGGAAGATGAAACCTCTCCTAAAATGAAGTGTCTGAAGGACCCAAATATTACTAAAATAATTCCACTTATAGACTCCAGACTGACAATTTGGTTCAATAAGGTATGACTATTATAGTCAAATCAACTAAGTGTAACAAATGTATATTAAATATATTTTATAACACTGTAGGAGAAATATGGCAATATATCGACTACTGAAACATCTCATAAAGGTATTCATGTTGAAGCTAAAAGAGCTAACGTTGTAGTTTTAATTATTGTGTGTATTATATTAAAGATAAACGTAAATGTATTTAATATTCTTTACTAAATAATATTAATAGCATCAACATACTTCTTTTCATAAAAACTTGCAAATTTAACTTCAAATTATAAAAAAAAAATTTTTTAATTATTGTCCATCCGATATTGTGAATTTCACTTAGTGTTATTAGTATTTTCAAACCTATGTGGGTCTAAACTGCATTTAGATGATATAATCAAACAATTTGTATTAATTTGGCATATTAATGTACAGAATTTGAGGGGGAGCAACAGGATTGTGTAGTAACTAATGATGCAATGCAGCAATGTTCAAGTGATCAAGGTGATTCTAACATTTCTTAATATTTTTAATAATATAACAATAGTAGTACTGATGTGGGATTTAATAATTCAATTAGGTGTAAGCGTGAATAGTATATTTAAATATGTATTCAACTCAGCCTAAATAGAATTAATACTGCTAATATCTACGAACTTGTTAATATTCACTATTTGTAGATTCTATAATGAAAAAAATATCATCACAAGTCAAGATACAAATAATTATATGAATAATATGAACTAATGCTTGAGGATTATATAAATATTTTATATTTTAATCCATTTAAATACTGTATTCTCTTTTATCTATTGAAATGTTCTATAATTAATATTGACTCAACTTTGTAGTAGCTGAAATGCGAGGGAAATTAGCTACTTTAATTGAAATTTTCTTAAAATGTTTTTAAAAGTAAAAGAACTGAATAAGATAAACACTTAACTTAATACTTCATTCAGTATAATATTGTCACTACAAATGTAAGATTTCATTATTCATTCTTATAGTTTTATTATTAACTACAACAAAGTATATTATGCTATTACTGTTCTATTCTATATGAAATGTCCATTATGCTACACATAATAATGTACTATTGTTTCACTCAGTTAACTCATTGGATGGTGCTACATCAGATATATGGGCTATTTATCTAACTTTAAGCTAAGCAGCTAATTTTACCAACTAACTATCAGTTAGAATATAAAAGATTTGGCTATAATTAGATTATAAACCTCATATCATTTTAATTTGGCAAGTACAATTGCTTCAATATTTTGGGAAGCAAATATATTGTGACATTTTTAAGGTTTATTACACCACTCTTGTGAACCTGAAATCTGCTTAGATGAACATTTGCATATTTTTTCATATTGTTTAGTAGCACTCAAAGTGGAGCAACATGATTGTGTAGAGAACAATGCTGCATCTCAGCAAGTTTTTAGCAATGAAGGTAATTCTAACATTCGTTTATATTTAGAAAATAATTGAGAGATTTATATAGTGTACATATGGTATGCATATCTTTATATTAATACGCTTGTGTGTTAGTAACGACGACGACGACCAATGACGACTGATGACAACCAACAATATGTGTATTCATGAATAATTCATAAGCTTTCGGCAGATTGGTATGGCATCGTCATCTCATAGTAAACAAAGAGTCGTCACATTCAGTAGAAATTGCTGCTTAATTCGAAAAATGGGTTCAATAGATGATGGAAAGTAGTGTAGGCTTCAAAAAGGGAGGCCAAAGTACGAATGATTGGCAGGTAAGGCCACGCAGGTTTAATCGGGTGGAATTGATGAGTAACGGCAGGGGTTAGTTTCTAAAAGGAAGGTGATAGTATGAAATAGAAGACAAAATTTCTCGAAATTGGACAGAAATTCAGAATCAGGAGAAATATGATACAGGAAATCCCTAAATCAGAAGAAGAGCTGAAGAAAGGAGAGGTGTGGTATAAGACAAGCTAAGATAGTTCAGAAAAAAAGAGCATGAGAGGGAAATTTATGTAACCTTGAGCAATGGTAGAGAATGGTAACTGAGAAAGATAACTTGTGCTACTGTATTCCTACCTTGCAATGTCAAGTGCTACTATGTGGCAGGGTACTTGCTAATAGAATTATAATGCTCAAATTTTGGTTTTCAATTGAAAAAACTTAAAAATCTTACATATTTACATTTACAAAGAAATAACTTCATAATACTAAATAATATTCAGTTGTCAAGTTGTTCAATAAATTTACATTTCCAAGAGTTTTATGTATTTAATAAGTACTCACTCTAATACAAATTTACTTTAATTATAATTAATAATCAGACAATGCTGAAATATTTTATTTAGTTATTTTTCCCTAACCACTGTGTAAAAAAAGACATTAAGGACAAACTGTATTTAACCAAGTTGCTAAAGTTCATTTTATCCATTCATTCATTTAACTGATAAGTTGAATGAAATATACAATAATCTACAATATTAAAATTTGCAATTATTTGCGTATCTGTTCATCTACTTCATATTATGCAGAAATGGCTGAAATTTCTAATCCAGACTTTTCTACAACACTGCAGTATACAAATATACAAGGTAATAATAGAATGAAATGGTTCATTTCTTGAATGTTAGGA
>WLWI01002002.1_pt1 | contig 17634 bp, 12 predicted proteins | sample 6701501 | NCBI WGS metagenome assembly WLWI01 (sample SAMN12718690, study PRJNA515312) | sponge metagenome | isolation source: marine sponge | host: Mycale hentscheli | place: New Zealand: South Island, Marlborough, Capsize Point | collected 2014-11-01
CTTGTCAGTGCCATCCTCGTCGAGATTGACGATGAATGGAGCAATGCCGACAAGCGATATATCGTGTGGAACGACGATAATGACTCAACCTAAATCAAAGTTACAGACGTAGGGTTGCACAATCAGTGGATGTTGGCTTGGACGAAATTATTATCAATAAAAGTGCGAAAGAAATCTATGCCGGTGGTGCCATCACTCTAAATCAGCTAAACCAAGCGCTTAGTGACGAACTCGACCCCAGCTTTAAAGTCATGGGAGCTGACCTCACAAGCTACGCTTATGCCCAGGTCGGTGCGACATTCATGACAGGTGGGATGGGGCCCCAGAGGCGCTACTTTAGCGACAGCGTTATGGAAATCTCTCTCCACAATGGTAACGGCGTGGTCGCCATTGAGGGTGCTACGCTCGACAATTACGCGGGCACTTATGGTTGGACCGGCTTAGTTACTGCGGTGAAATGTAGATTTCATCAGCTGCCATCAACGGAAGTTGCCTTTGCTATCCCAGTGAACAACACGGCCTCGAGTTTGGCTAAATTGTTGCAACATTTCTCTACTAATGCCTATCTTGAACTTCGGGATACGACAGTGAAAACCATTCATGGTGAAACAGATTTAATTCTTGGACTAGAGCACGTCACCACTTCATCAATGCAGCCCCTATTTTCTCAATCAGGCGATAATTCGATCACAAAAAGAGCAAAACAGTTGGTTGAAAAGTGCAATTCATCTCACTCCGACGGGCTGATTTTCGTCAATGGTTACAGCAATCAGCCCGTAGAGGAGTTTCTACTGGCGCTGGTTGACGATGACTCAGCAGAAGTAATGACTATCGCTGAAGTCAATCTGGAGCACACTGAAATTTTCAATGACCCAGAACAAATGCGTGCTTTACGAGAAGCCATTCCCTTTGCGGCAAGAACGCAGAAGACCAAAGGAAAGTACGCGCATAAAGGGCATACCGATGCGAACATTTGGATAAATCCAACAAGCGTTGAAGCGACCATGAAGGCACTTTGGGAAACTAACATTGAATATGTAGAGTCAATCACAGAGTATTTCACTCATACGCCGCTAGTGAATGGAGAAATTTTAGTCTATGGGCATCTTAACCCCTCAGGCGTGGATCCCCACAATCGAATCACGTTTTCAAGCGACAATGAGAGTACTTACAAACAGACGTTGGAATTTCTACGGGGTCAAAAGAGCAAATTCCTCAAACAAATCGCTGAACTGTGCAACCAGTCTGGATCCGTGTTCATTGGTGGAGAAAAAAGTGCCGGGTCAGAACATGAAATGCTGCCCTTGTTTGAATCACTTGAGTCATCCCCGCCAATGCTTTCCAAGAAATTCCAACGCCAATATCAAGCAATCCAAGACGCTCCACCCATGTATAACTGGAGGGCTCTGCCACCCTATTTCCCCCACCCCTTGCAATAATACTGTGAGCACTTTTGCGGTGCCTGAACACACCCAGAGAAAATGTTTATTGCACTCCCCTGCCAAGCTTGATATATTCGGCGGGTCGAGAGATGGTAAACCTATTTTTTACTTCTGGCCTCACTTGGAAATAGCTAACCTAGTGATCACCAGCCTTTAAGTGTGACAAAGTCGGGGTTATTCATAACAAATACAAAAGTTATGGAAAAGCCATGGCTAGCACTTTCTTTAGTGTTCTTTCTTAAACCTCGACAGAAGAAAAGTTTTCGAAGCCATGGTTTAAATTCAAGGCTTCATCTGGGTGGAGAACGCCCAAACCTAAAAGATAATTGGTCATTAGAATGGCCATTGATACGATAATAAGGTAGTCCATTAATTGGATAAGATTTAGTTTTGTAATAGCACAAGCGACCGCAAAACACTGTGACATAGAACAATCTATATGTATCTGTTGCATGTAAATAAGCTTTTAGCATTATTTCTGATTGGCAAGCCGAATAACTTAAGGTAGCCAGAACCAAATATGTCACAAGCGCTAAATGGGGCGCATGCTTTTACAATTAACGAGTTAGCGAGTTACTGGCCCGGATTTTCGGTCACGCTCCAAGAATGAGCAAGTCAATAAACTGGATCTTGTTCTTAAGGAATTGATGGAGGATGTCCATCGGCATTTGGAAGATGACCGTGCCATAAAATATGTCGCTTCTGATTGTTCCAAGGGTAGGGGTTTGAGCCCATTGCTTTTTCATTATCTAGGTATTATAAAAACTTGGTCAATGGAAATTTAAGCCAACTTCTTGGATTCGCTAACTTAAGTCATTATTTTATAGTGATTTTCTTACTACCGGCTTTAAACATTGCATTAAAAGGATGGTCTCTAATTTGTGTTTTATAGACAAATGGAGAAGGAAGTTTAAGTGTTTAAAACTGCGTTGAATCAGGAAAGCCTACCTGATCCATTATCTTCTCGGCCCAAGCGTTCCCCTAATTATTTGTTGGATATTTTGCTCGACTCACGAGCTCTAAGGAATATCCCTTAAAACTGCGTCCAGACTGATGAGACAATTGTTGCTCACATGACCGGCGCGAGGGAAATGTAATGAAAAGAATGTTATTTAATGCGACACATGCTGAAGAGCTGCGTGTTGCCATAGTTGATGGACAAAAACTGGTCGACTTAGATATCGAGTCAGCAATCAGATCAGAGAAAAAAGGAAATATTTATAAAGCCGTTGTCACCAAGGTTGAGCCGAGCCTTGAAGCCTGCTTCGTTGATTATGGTGCTGACAAGCATGGTTTTTTACCGCTTAAAGAAATCTATCGCTCCTACTTCGCTAACTATGATTCAAAAACCTCTATTTCCAACATTAAGATTGAGTCTGTCATCAAGGAAGGACAAGAGATGTTGGTGCAAGTCGACAAGGACGAGCGAGGAACAAAAGGTGCGGCACTCACTACTTTTGTCAGTCTAGCCGGTCGATTTTTGGTTCTGATGCCCAACAACCCTAAGGGTGGTGGCATCTCTCGCCGTATCTCTGGAGAAGAAAGAGCCGAGCTTAAACAAGCCCTAGACGGACTTGAAGTCAGTAGAGAACATGCATTAATCGCTCGCACCGCAGGTATTGGCAGAACACAGGAAGAGCTTCAATGGGATCTCGACTTTCTTCTGAAGTTGTGGGAAACCATCAGTGGCGCTTCGGAAGAGCTGAAAGCACCCTATCTTGTATATCAAGAAAGTAATCTGATTGTTCGCTCAATCAGGGATCACTTGGCAACTGACATCTCCGAAATCATCATCGATGATGATGAGATATTTGAAAGAGCAAGGCGTTTCATGACACAGGTCATGCCTCATAATATCTCAAAATTAAAACACTATAAGGATAATGTTCCTCTGTTCTCAAGGTATCAGATTGAACACCAGATTGAGTCCGCTTTTAACCGCGAAGTAAATCTTCCGTCCGGCGGCTCTCTTGTTATCGATCACACAGAAGCGCTCATATCCATTGATGTCAACTCCGCTCGTGCTACCAAGGGAAGTGACATAGAGGAAACGGCGTTACAGACAAACCTAGAGGCAGCGGATGAAGTTGCCCGACAACTCCGCATCCGAGATTTGGGAGGGCTTGTCGTCATTGATTTAATCGACATGACCGTTGGCCGCAATCAGCGTCTTGTCGAAAGCAGGCTGAAAGATGCATTGAAACCTGACAGGGCCAGAGTACAAATAGGACAGATATCTCGATTTGGATTACTTGAAATGTCCCGCCAACGGCTCAGGTCCTCAATCAGCGACGCTAACTACCATAGCTGCCCGCGATGTGATGGCATGGGCACAATTCGAAGTGTTGTTTCTTCCGCGTTAAATCTTTTACGTGTCATCGAAGAAGAAGCACTTAAGGAAAACACTGAGGCAATTCAAGCGATATTACCATTGGATATTGCTACTTATTTAACCAATGAGAAGCGTCACGAACTTACCCAACTCGAAGCGCGCCTGGCCTCAAGGGTGATCATTATTCCGTCAGCGGAGCTATTGAATCCTCATTATCAAATCAATCGCCTACGTAGCGAAGAACTTGATCAATTGAGTGGCATTGCCAGCTATAAGCAAAAAGCAGAAACCGATACGCCAAAAGAAGACGTGATGAAGCACCTCAAGTCTGCGAAAGCTGAGAAGCCCAAGATCCGGCTGGACGAGATTACTCATAGCGCACCACCAGCGCGTGCAAAAGCAAAACCAGTAGAGACAGTAAAACCGGATTCCGGGAAAAGCTTATGGGCAAAACTAAAAGCATTCCTGTTTAGGGAATCCAGCACAGACACAAAGAAAGCGAAAACATCGAAACACAGAAATCACACAGGAAACGGAAGAAACTCGCAGTCTAGCGGCCAAGGGAACAATAACAATCAACGCAATCAAAACAACAATCGAGGAAGAAATCGTAATAGAAGTGGTCAACAGCAACGCCGTGGGGGTCAGCAATCTAATCAAGCGAATACGAATCAAAACAGGCCCCAGGGTCAAAATAGCAACAGACAGCAAGGCCAAAATAGCAAAGGAACTCAACAACCGTCATCTAATGCTAATCGAAACCAGCCTCAGAGATCTAATCAATCAGTGTCCAAAGATTCTCCACAAGGAGAAAATCAAGGAAACAATTCGTCAAGAAAACCGAATCCGCCCAAACGTAGCAGACAAGTTTCTGAATTGTCTTCCATGAATAACAATCGACCGGTGAAACAACCTGACAACCATACTGCTGCGAGCCCAGACAAGGCTCCTCAATCACAATCCGCTAATTCTCAAAACAGAAACTCAGATAACAATCAACCTAGGCCACCCTCGAATAAAGAACAGGTAAATACTCGACCTCCTCGTAGGCCGAGGAACTCGAATAGCGGTGCCGATACTGGTCAAAAATCAGCCCAAAACAAACCTGAAAGTAGCAATGTTAATGGCAATGAAAGAGCAAGAGAAACTTCATCTAACTCGCAAAACCCATCTCAGCCAGATAATATTGGTAATTTAAAAAACTAGTTTTTAGTCACCGCTATTTTGTGACAATCGACAAATATACTACCTACCGAAAGGGGAGTCGAAAATACGATTCCCCTTTTTTGTTTCGTGTTTTATATCACGTTATATCTATTCCTATCCCATAATTTGTTCTAAGGAGTCATTCACTTATCGAAAGGTTTGCAAGCTATTTTTCGATTCTACGAAAAACAGCCATGGACTCCACATGGGAGGTATGTGGAAACATATCGATAGCACCTGCCTTCTCCAGAACATATCCATTTTTATGCACCATGATCTCAGGGTACACTACCTGAAATTGGTATTAAAGGAGGTCGGATATCCATCTCCAAGAGAGAAGCAACCAGGCTTTGAAACTCTACTGCAGATTATGGTTTCTCAGCAATTGTCTACCAAGGCTGCCGCAGCGATCTGGAAAAAGTTGGTAGCATGTTTCACAGAAGGGATAACGGCAAAAAACATTCAGCAAGCTACGGCAGAGTCGTTACGATCTTGCGGCTTTTCACGCCGAAAAGTTGAATATGCCAAAGATTTGTCGGATAGAGTCGTTAACGATAATTTCGATTTATTGTTCACGAATCAAAAGGACACAGACGAAGTGATTAAGGACTTATGCAAAATTCGAGGGGTAGGGCGCTGGACAGCGGAAGTTTATGCCATGTTCGCACTTGGACGATTGGACATTTATCCTGCAAAAGATTTGGCACTGCAGGTTGCAATACAGCGATATGCAGGAATGAAAGATAGACCTACTGAAAAAGAGGTCCAAAGAATATCCTTGAAATGGTCTCCTTACCAAACCGCTGCTGCGCTATTGATGTGGAAATATTATGGTTCAACAACGCTTGATTGAATCGAAAGCTGGTGGTTCTCATTGCTGTGATCGAACAGCCTACTCGCCAGTTGATGTGAACTACATGTTAGATATATGACCTGTCGAGCCTGATTTTCATATGCTGGACAGGTCAAATTTTTAGGTCAGGCCATTGAAAGGTTAGTGATTCAAGATCTGGCTCAAAAACAATTTAGTTCTTTCGTGTTGCGGATTGTCGAAGAATTCCTGAGGAACGTTCTCTTCAATGATTTCTCCACCATCCATGAATATGACACGGTCAGCCACGGTTTTCGCGAACCCCATTTCGTGGGTAACGCAAAGCATTGTTATACCTTCACTGGCAAGCTCTATCATTACATCCAATACTTCTTTAATCATTTCTGGATCTAATGCTGAAGTAGGTTCGTCGAACAGCATAATACGTGGCTTCATGCATAAGCTGCGGGCAATAGCAACACGTTGCTGTTGACCACCTGATAACTGTCCGGGGAATTTATTGGCTTGGTCTGGGATCTTGACGCGCTCTAGATATTGCATAGCAATTTCTTCGGCTTCCAATCGAGGTGTTTTCCTGACCCAAATAGGTGCCAAAGTACAATTTTCCAAAACCGTAAGATGAGGAAACAGATTGAAATGCTGAAACACCATTCCCACTTCTCTGCGTACCGCTTCGATGTTCTTCAAATCGTTGGTTAACTCAGTACCATCAACAATGATGTCGCCTTTTTGGTGTTCCTCAAGTCGATTGATACAACGTATCATGGTTGATTTCCCCGAGCCAGAGGGGCCACAAATAACGATTTTTTCTCCTCTAGTGACGTCTAGATTTATGTCTTTTAAAACATGGAACTGTCCGTACCATTTGTGCATTTGGTTTATGCGTATGACGATATTATCTTGATCAGTGTTCATTTGCTCTGTACCGATTTGTGTGCTATTTGACATAGTTTTTCTTTCTGTTCTATCTTCTGTGTTCGGTTTGGAGTTTGTTCTCTAGATACAAGGAGTACCTTGACATCGCGAAGCAGGAGACAAAGAAGAATAAAGCAACGAATAGATAGACTTCATTTGATAGCCCTGTCCATTTGGTATCGGAAAGCGAAGCTCTGCCGATGCCCAGAGGGTCGAGTAGGCCGATGATAATGACCAACGTCGTATCTTTGTATAATCCTATAAAGGTATTAACAATGCCTGGAATGGAGATCTTCAACGCCTGAGGCAAGACAATTAGTCTCATCGATGGCCAGTATTTCAACCCCATGGCGTCTGACGCTTCAAATTGTCCTTTGGGTATTGCCTGTAAGCCACCGCGAATGACCTCTGCCATATAGCCAGCAGAAAAGAGGGTCACCATGATTAACACACGTAGTAATAAATCAAAATTGGTTCCTGGCGGTAAAAAGTAACTTAACATTGTTGATGCAACAAATAGTAAGGTAATCAGTGGTACTCCCCGGATAAATTCAATGAAACTCACGCAAAATACTTTGATAATGGGTAAATTCGATTGTCTTCCTAGAGCAAGCAGAATACCCAAGGGAAGGGAGAATGCAATGCCAGTAATGCCGACAACGAGGGTCAACATGAATCCGCCAAACTTTTCAGTTGGAACTGGATCAAGTCCGAAACCACCGACCAATAACCAGCCAGCGATAAATGGGAATACCATGGCGAACCACAGACCGTATTTTCTAAACGGTGTCTTGTCGAACAGAATTGGAATCACTGCGATGACTAGCAAAACGAAAGAAAGATCAACTCTCCAGCGATTCTCAATGGGATAAAAGCCATAGGTAAATAGCTTAAACCGCTCACTGATAAACGCCCAGCAGGCACCATCAGCCACTGCCCGACAGGCATTACGATCTTCTCCAACAAATGCGGCATCAAAGAACATCCAGTCAAGAGAAGGCGGAAGAATCTTGTAGAGAAAAAAGATAGATAGAATCGTCATCACAATATTGGCGGGTGAGGACAGAAGATTGTCCCGTATCCATGCGATTGGTCCTATTGTATTCGAAGGAGGTGGCAGATCAGGGTGTTCCCCTATCACATAATCAGGTTTCATGGTTGAGCCCGTTGCCGATAAATTATTTTTTTCCATTGTTTCGCCCCTATCGCTCAGTCAGTTTGATTCGTTTGTTATACCAATTCATGAACGCTGAAATTAGTAGCGAGAACGTTAGGTAGAGTAACAACACAATAGTCATACACTCCATCTCTCTACCCGTCTGATTGAGTGAGATACCGCCAATAGTGGCTACGATATCCATGTAGCCAATGGCGATAGCGAGGGATGAGTTTTTAGTGATGTTGAGATATTGACTGGTTAACGGTGGAATAATGATACGGAGGGCTTGGGGAATAACCACAAGACTTAAGGTTCGTCCACGGCTCACTCCAAGAGCTGAGGCAGCTTCAGTTTGCCCCCAGCTTACGGCGGTAATGCCAGATCTAACTATTTCACCAATAAAGGCCGCTGTGTAGCAGGATAAGGCTATCCACAGGGCAATAAACTCCGGACGTATAACCATTCCGCCTTTGTAATTAAAACCTTTCAATTCGGGGATTTGCCAATCAATAGGGCTGCCCAGCAGAAAATACATGATGAGGGGGAAGCCCATAATAGCACTCAAGCTAATCCAGAAGACGGGATAGTATTTTCCCGTTTCATCTTGCACTCTTTTGGCATAACTTCTGAACCAAATACTAAATATGATGCCCATAACAAATAGTGCTAGAACGAACCAGAACAACGGTTGGATTTCAGGGCTTGGCAGGAAGAAACCACGGTTAGTCAGAAAAGCGGCATCGCTTACATTTATCGCATTTTTTGGTAGCGGTAAGGCATGGACGATTAAACCGTGAATAAGTAGTATATGTAACAACACAGGAACATTGCGTGTGTATTCGATGTATACGTAAGCCAGCTTGTTTGTCACCCAATTCTTGGATAGACGCAACACACCGAGTAAAAAGCCAAGAACGGTGGATAAAAGGATTCCGAATACGGCAATCAGTAGTGTGTTAATGATGCCCACGATCATGGCCGTGAAATGACTTGACCTTGAGGTGTATTCAACTAGGGACTGACTAATGTCATAGCTCGCTGGTTGCCAAAGGAAGTCGAAACTAATGTCCTTCCCTATGGCTTCTAGGTTGATCACCGCATTTCGTACCATGTAAAAGAAAAGCGCGAAAATGGCAGCGAATGCAATAATCTGTATGATTATCGATCGTGTTTCTTTGTCGTTCCACAATCTGGAAACGATATTTCTTTGTGGTTGAGAGAGGGTGGTTTCACTCATAGGTTTTACTCACTTTCCGTTGGGTTGATAACAGCTAACCATCGGATATATTGGTGTTAAACCAAATCAATATTGTTCCCTTACGCGATGCTGATAGATATTTCTATTTGGCGGCTTTTTACGTTCGAAAAGACTATCTGGCAACGGGAAGATCTAAAATTATTGGTCTATAACTATGGCACTCGTGAAGCTTGAGGGGCCAATAGCAATTGGGGCGCTTGAAGCGCCCCAATCAATGGAATTATTCGACTAGCGAATAGGTGCAGCGTATAAGATACCGCCATCTTTCCATGAAGCATTTAAACCACGAGCAAGTCCGATTGGAGTATCAGGACCGATGTTTCTGTCGAAAGATTCAGCGTAGTTACCAACCGCAGAGATCGCACGAGCAGCCCAGTCTTTATCAAGACCGATCATAGCACCCATGTCACCTTCGGTGCCTAAAAGACGGTTGATGCTTGGATTGTCACCAGCAGCGGCAGCGTGCTCCGCAACATTTGCAGCAGTTACACCCAGCTCTTCAGCGATGATGATTGCGTTAACAACCCATTTGCTGATGTCAGCCCATTGGTCGTCGCCATGACGAACAGCACCACCTAAAGGCTCTTTCGAAATGATCTCAGGAAGAATGATGTGAGCAGAAGGATCGTCTAGTGCTGCACGAGTAGAAGCTAAACCTGAAGCATCAGTAGTGTAAACGTCACAACGGTTAGCGCTGTAGTTTGTGATACCTTCTTCGTTGGTTTCAATGGCAACTGGTTCGTAAGACATTCCGTTTACACGGAAGAAGTCAGCTAGATTAAGCTCAGTTGTGGTACCTGTTTGAATACAGATAGACGCACCGTCAAGATCCTTAGCAGAATTAATGCCTAGCTCTTTACGAATTAGGAAACCCTGTCCATCATAGTAGTTAACAGGAAGGAAAGTTAGTTTAAGATCTGCATCACGACTCATGGTCTCGGTGGTGTTACGGAACAGAATGTCACCTTCACCAGAGTTCAATACGGTAAAACGGGTTTTACCAGTGGTAGGAACGAATTTTACTTTCTCGCCATCGCCCAAAACAGCCGCAGCAACGGCGCGACAGAAGTCAACGTCGAAGCCAGTCCATTTTCCGTTTTCATCAGGGGCAGCAAAACCAGCAACACCAGTGGTTACGACGCAGTTCAACTCTCCACGAGCTTGCACATCTTCCAATGTACCTGCTTGTGCAGTCATCGCGGTTAGCGATAGCGCAGCGCCAAGGGCTGCAAATTGAGTAACTCTCATTAGATTTCTCCTCTATTTTTTTGAGTTATGATTAAGATACTCCGGTTGATCTAAGCTGTGGCTCTGACGTTTTAAAAACAGGCCTTAACCCAAACCGGAATAAGGGAATTGTATCGCATTAGCTCAGGTATTTATATCAACAAACGACGCTAATGCGACTGAGTTGAATTGCTTTAGTCGCATCTTTTTCCACAATTTATCGTGCTAGGAAAAGCTCATGAGACATGAAAATGGTTAAGTTTCAATACAGTAAAGACTTTTCCAAGATATTAGTTAATAGCTTTACGCCTTTGCTTGCAAATCAGCGTGATAAGAAGACCGAACCATTGGTGCCGAGGCAACATTCGTAAATCCCATGGAATCACCAATTTCCCCCAATTCTGCGAACTCTTCAGGCGTCCAATAGCGTTCTACGGCAAGATGGTGTTCGCTGGGTTGAAGATACTGGCCAAGGGTGAGCATGTCCACTTGGTGATCTCTAAGATCAAGCATGACTTGCTCCACTTCTTCCTTGGTTTCTCCTAATCCAAGCATTAATCCTGATTTGGTTGGTACACTTGGACTCGATACTTTGGATTGCTTTAGTAGCTCCAAGGAATACTGGTAATCCGATCCCGGCCTTACCTTTTTATACAAACGTGGCACTGTTTCAAGGTTGTGATTGAAGACATCTGCTGGTGCGGTTCGCAGTATTTCCATTGCGATGTCCATACGTCCTCTAAAGTCGGGGGTTAGTATCTCAATTTTCGTGGATGGGCAGCGCTGCCTAACGGCGCTGATGCAATCAGAAAAGTGTTTGGCGCCACCATCTCTCAGATCATCGCGGTCCACAGAAGTAATTACCACATATTTAAGTTTCATCGCTTCGATGGTTTCGGCCAGGTGCTTTGGCTCTTTAACATCAAGAGGGTTAGGGCGACCATGAGCAACATCACAAAATGGACATCGGCGAGTGCAGATATCTCCCATTATCAGAAATGTTGCTGTTCCTTTTGAAAAACATTCACCAATATTCGGACAAGCAGCTTCCTCGCATACTGTGAATAGCCCCTTTGACCGCAAGATCTTCTTAAGGTTTGTCACTTCTTTTTTGCCCGAGAATTCGGCGCGTATCCATTTGGGTTTTCGAAGACGTTGTGACTTGGGCTGAGGGATTACTTTTACTGGTATACGTGCAGTTTTATCGGCTCCTCTTAGTTTTTCGCCGGTTACGACAGTTTTAGGCCTAGGTGCTTTTTGTTCCATAGTTTGAGTGAGTTGAGGATTATCGTCAGGCTATTATTTGTGTGAATACTGGCTGTTTCTGGCACTTGAACTTTAGTGTTTCAGAACGCTCATCGTTGTTTTTTATTCACCCAAGAGAAAACAAAGGGAAATCAGATCCATAGCCTTAGATTACTATTTAAGGCTATAAACGGCTCGGTGGATCTATTCGTAGTCTGACATGGGGGGACAACTGCAAACAAGGTTCTTGTCTCCATAAACGTTATCCACACGACCAACTGGTGGCCAGTATTTGTTATCACGGGCTTCCTTCGTGGGGAAAAATGCACGTTTCCGAGAATACGGAGCGTCCCAATCATCGCTTATTAGTAGATGATAACTATGGGGCGCGTTAGTCAGTAGGCTGTTTTCCAGCTTCGCGTTACCGTTTTCGATTTCTCTAATTTCTTCGCGAATCGAGATCATAGCTTCACAAAACCGATCTAACTCATCGAGGGATTCACTTTCGGTGGGTTCGATCATTAGTGAGTCAGGCACAGGCCAAGACATTGTTGGGGCATGAAATCCGTAGTCAATTAGTCGCTTGGCCACATCTTCCACAGTAACGCCAGAGTCCTCCTTGATTTTTGCAAGACTAATGACGCATTCATGGGCGACCCGACCATTTTTCCCCCTGTAAACCACTGGATAGTGAGCGTCTAGTCGATGTGCCACGTAGTTAGCATGAAGAATGGCAACTTGGGTCGACCGCTTTAGTCCGTGTTTGCCAAGTAATCGCATGTAGGCCCATGAAATGGGCAATATTAACGGTGACCCCCATGGTGCGGCGGACACCGTACCAAGAGGGCTTGATCCGCCTCGGTTACAGCTCACCACAGGATGATCTGGCAAGAAGGGAAGCAGATGTTTTCTGACGCCGATAGGCCCCATACCCGGGCCGCCGCCACCGTGGGGGATAGCGAACGTTTTATGTAAATTCAAGTGCATGACATCGGCGCCAATTTCAGCAGGGCGGCAAATACCAACCATGGCATTCATGTTTGCTCCGTCCATGTAAACTTGCCCACCGTTGTCGTGGACAATTTCACAAATCTCACGAATAGATTCCTCAAAAACACCATGTGTCGATGGATAGGTAACCATAGTGGCAGCCAAAGCGTCTCTATGTTTCTCTGCTTTTTCGCGGAAGTCAGAGATATCGATGTTTCCATCCGTATCACATTTAACCACCACCACTGACATACCGGCCATAATTGCACTGGCAGGGTTAGTACCATGAGCAGAAGATGGAATTAGACAAATGTTGCGTTGTCGGTCATTCCTAGATTTGTGCCAAGCTCGGATACTCAACAACCCCGCATATTCTCCCTGAGAACCTGCGTTTGGCTGAAAGCTGAAGCCGGCGAAACCGGTTAAATCCGATAACATAGAGTCAAGTCGATTAATGATTCGGTGATAGCCTTTAGCATGTTTAGTTGGTGCGAAGGGGTGGATATGCGCGAAAAGGGGGTTGGAAATTGGTTCCATTTCACTGGCTGCATTCAGTTTCATGGTGCACGAGCCAAGGGGAATCATGGATCGTGCTAATGTAATATCTTTACTGGCTGTTCGTCTTAGATATCTCATGAACTCGGTTTCAGAGCGATATCGATGAAAAATCGGATGTTGCAAATACTGACTGGTTCTTTGAAGATGTTCAGGTATGGATAGGTCTAAGTCTTTGTTGAATACTTCTCCATTAACCTGTTCGGCGGTGTTCCCAGCGAAAACGTGTAGAAGCTCTTCGACTTTTTCACGGGAACTGGTCTCATCTAGGCTAATACCAAGGTGGTCCTTGTCGATAAAACGCAGGTTATAGCGTGCTTGCTCGGCTTTCTCCAATATTTTTTGTGCACCATTTGGGGTGTAAACAATCACTGTGTCAAAAAAGTTACCATGGACAATCTTATACCCCAGCTCTTTCAGGCTGTCCGCTAGAGCCCTTGTCAATCTATTCACACCGCCGGCTATTCTGAGTAAGCCTTCTGGCCCATGATACATTGCGTAAACTGTAGCAATTACTGCAAGTAAGACCTGGGATGTGCAAATGTTGCTGGTCGCTTTATCCCGACGAATGTGTTGTTCACGTGTCTGTAATGCCATTCGATAGGCAAGGTTGCCATTGGAGTCAATGGTTGTGCCAATCAGTCTTCCTGGGATCGAACGCTTGAATTTTTCATGGGTGGCGAAATATGCTGCATGTGGGCCACCAAAACCCATGGGGACACCAAAGCGTTGCGTGCTACCGACGGCGATATCTGCGCCTAACTCACCGGGAGGCTTGAGCAATGTAAGTGATAATAGATTCGCAGCCATGACAACCAAAGCATTTTGAGCCTTAAGTCTCTCAATAGTTTCTGCATAGTCCTTTATATTTCCCGAAGCACCTGGGTATTGAACAAGTCCGGCAAAGTATTCGCCGTTATAGATTTCTTTCTCACTATCGCCAACCACCACCTCTATACCTATGGGTTCTGCACGAGTTTTCACCACAGCAATGGTTTGTGGTAGACAATCTTCATCAACCAAGAAACGATTGGATTTATTCTTGCTCACTCGATGGGCCATCATCATAGCTTCTGCTGCTGCGGTGGCTTCGTCGAGTAGGGATGCGTTCGCCAATTCCATTCGAGTGAGATCGATGATCATCTGTTGGAAAGTGATTAGAATCTCAAGTCTTGCCTGGCTAACTTCGGGTTGATAAGGTGTGTACGCGGTATACCAATCTGGGTTCTCCATTACATTGCGCCTTATTACCGGAGGTGTAACTGTGCCGTAGTAACCCAAACCAATCATAGACACTGCGGCTATGTTGTCCGCGGCGATTTGTCGACTCAGTTTGTTCAGTCGGTTTTCGTCTAGGGCTGCGGGCAGGGAAAACACTTTTTCACTGCGAATGGATGCTGGAATGGTTTCGTCGATTAACTCATCAAGTGAGGTCAAACCTAACTCACTAAGCATTTTAGCGATATGAGTGGGATTTGAACCGATGTGTCTGGTAGTGAAATCGTCTGAGCGTGGCATGGTCTATCTCTGTCGGTTATTGTGGCAGAACGGATTCCAATCTACATGGAATGGATAAATCAAACGGATGGCTAATTTGTTAAAACCCCTGCTCATTTTTTGGTTTGGCTTCAAAAAATGAGCAGGCAGGAATCAGCGACATGAAGGTGAAGTGAAAAAGCGGTTATCAGGAGAGGCTTTCAAGAAAATCCGCATAGGCTTCAGCATCCATCAATTGGTCAAAGTCAGTGTTTCCAGACGGCTTCACCTTATAAAACCATCCGTCACCTTCTGGGCTGTCATTCACTTTCTCGGGTTCGTCTTCAAGTGCGCTGTTGATCTCAGCGACAACGCCGGACACGGGTGATTTCACCTCCCCTGCTGCTTTGACTGATTCAATAACGGCGGCTTCTGTTCCTAGACTAAGTTCTTGTTCGACCTCAGGTAATTCAACAAACACGATATCGCCTAGTTCATTTTGGGCATAATCCGTAATGCCAACAACAATGAGGTCACCGTCTTGTCTTGCCCATTCATGGTCTTCGGTATATTTGGTTGTCATGTTTTTTTTCTCTTGATGGTTCGTTAAAGCGTTTATAGGTTGTGGGGGTTGTTCTGATCTTGGCAATAGGGCAATAAGATTTATGGTCAAAAATGCCTTATCCCAACAAATATTCAGCGGTGATAACGATGGGGCACAAATGTTGATTTAGCTACGTTTACTGGTAAAGGCTTGTTTCTTACCATTGCCAACAATTCGGTGCCTACGGTGGCATAGTCAATATCAACGTATCCCATACTAATGGGGTAGCCTAAGCTTGGGCTGAATCCGCCACTGGTGATTTCACCAACCACGTTGCCATCTTTGTCCGTTATCGTTACACCTTCGCGTACTGGTGCTTTACTCTGAGGCAGCAGCCCAACTAAAAGCCGGGACACGTTTTTGGGCATCTGAGACAAAATGATATCCGAACCTGGAAATCCGCCAGCTCTTTCGCCAGAAGAGCGGCGCTTAGGTGAGATAGCCCAGTTGAGATTTGCTTCTATTGGCGTTGTGTCTTGACTTAGATCATGACCATATAGGCATAAACCCGCTTCCAGACGTAAGGAGTCACGGGCACCAAGTCCGATTAGCTCTACTTCCGACTCCGCGAGTAACATGCGGGCTAGGTCTGTTACGTATTCATTTGCCACAGAGATCTCAAAACCATCCTCTCCTGTGTAACCAGAGCGCGATACCAAACAGGTTATGCCTTGAAAACTGATTTCTCTGACATTCATAAACTTCATGTCCGACAAATCTTCCCCGGACACCCTCTCTGCGACTGTACCCGCCATAGGTCCTTGCAATGCTAGTAGTGCTTTGTCGTCAAGTTTCCGTATGGAAAGTTTGTCTCCCAAATGGGTTTGTAGATAATCGAAGTCGGCTGTTTTGCATGCGGCATTTACCACAAGAATGATTTCATCGCCCCGATTAATGATCATCAGATCATCAAGTATGCCGCCTTTCTCATTAAGAAATAGGCCATATTTTTGACGACCCACTGATAAGGATTGAATATCGACGGGAATGAGGTTCTCCAATAAGCTTGCAGCATTATTACCTTGTATTGAAATTTGACCCATGTGGGAAACGTCGAAGAGTCCTGCCTTTTCGCGAGTATGTAGATGCTCTTTTATGATGCCTAATTCGTAGTTCACTGGCATCGCGTACCCTGCGAATGGAACGATTTTTGCGTTTGCCGATTTATGAAGATCGAGAAGAGGAGTGTGCTTCAGCGATTCGGTGTCGTTCATTTGTTAAGAATCCAAAGAGAAGGGTGCGTGCTTTGGATAAGCATAAATGAAATTGATGTATATTAAAAATTAATTCATTAAATTTATGTATTTGTTTTCCAAATAGTGGGCGTAGACCATCACTCCCAAACTTTAGAGGTCAAGTATATGGGGAAAGTAGTTGCTTGGTGTGCTGATGGTATTTTTCGCAGTGAGACAAATACCGTTCGGTGCTAACCGGCATTGGAACCCGAACATTGGCGATCCACGAGATAATGTCCTTTCCTGAACGTAATAAGAGCACTCCCCGCTTGATATGCCGCTCCAGTTCAATGCTAGCATCTGAAGGTACGTCGGCGATAAATTCAGTAATTTTCTCACCATCTGCTACGAATTCGGGCCAAATAGAGAAATAGTCCGGGTCGCTTCGGAGTACTTCACACTCATTCTTAGAAATACTAATAAAGTCATCAATCAAATCTGCTGCTTGGGAAAACCAAGGCTCATTGCATAAGGTTTTGTGAATGGATTGTCCAATGTTATCAATTTCCCTCATTGCCATAGCGATTTTTCGGTATCGACTAGAATAGTAGTCTGATATTGACATAGTGAACACTTTTACTGGTTCCCCCCACAACTCATCAACACCTTCTTCTCCACTGTGGTGTTTGACGTTTTGGCTCAGTGATAAAGCTTCTGAAAAGCAGTCTGAGCATTGCCGCATTAATTCATCTTGCCTAGTGATATGAATACCGCTTTGTTCGAGGTCCACAATGGTAGTAAAAATATCGGTAGCACGATTGAATAGCGCACCGGCTAGCATGGCGGCGTTGATGCGTTTACGCTTCGGGTTCTTTTCGCTGTCAAAAGCGCTCCTGGCTTCTTCGAGCTTTCTTCCTGGTGTATTAATACCTGGCTCGGTGTGATGAAAAGTGCGCCTGGTTAGCGCGTCCAGTAGCTTTTTTTTCTCGGAGAGTGTCTCTTCAGGAGGTTCATAGTAGCGAATCCAATAGTTATCATAAAAGATATGTTGGATCTCATTGAACTCTTCAATGGTGCCGTTTTCTATTTCATTGGTAGTGTAATCTGAGGTCTGTAATTTAGCTTTCTATTGCAGCTTCGCTATTGGCTTTGGCGGAGTGAACGTAGAGAGCGAAGCCAAAGCCGGTTTTTCTGGATTAGGTGTTGAATGTTGAGCCA
>WLWI01002005.1_pt1 | contig 17624 bp, 7 predicted proteins | sample 6701501 | NCBI WGS metagenome assembly WLWI01 (sample SAMN12718690, study PRJNA515312) | sponge metagenome | isolation source: marine sponge | host: Mycale hentscheli | place: New Zealand: South Island, Marlborough, Capsize Point | collected 2014-11-01
ACTGTACTAAATGAAGTATCTGGAACTATAATAAAACATATCAATAGATAAATAACTACTACTAAGTGTTTTCTCACTTGTATTAGTAGTAGTGTAGAGGAAATGTTCACTGGCATTAGAAGTAGGCACTTCTGTTTGAGAAAATTGGAACTTAATTTTCAGGCCTCACTTATTGTAAATGTGTAAACTCTCACCTGTGACATACAAGGCATTTGATAAAGAGGAGCAGTTTTTATTATTAGATAATAAACACTGATATGTCCCTCCATCTTCTATAGCAATGTTGTTCAGTTGGAGGTCAAAGTCCGGTGTTATGGTGAACCTCCCATCAGATGTGTTTGATAGAACATGTGAATGTGTAGAGTTTGTCATGTACACCCACTGGAGTCTCAAGAAGTTAGTAGCATTACAGGAAAACCTGAAGGACTCTCCCACACAGACAGTAGCATTGACACTAGCAGAGTAGATCATGACAGGATCCACAACAGTGATGTTAATAGATACTGACTGAGTAGTATTTCCATTATCTGTCATAAGTTTTAGTACATATATATATAAGTGATAAGTGTGGATATTTCTTTACATCATGACAATATTAACAGAAAACTGTTTTTAAATAATAGCCCAACACATAGGCATAGGAACCATAGTGGCCATAGCTGCCATGTCCACTACACTTTTTGGGAACATCATGCTTGCACATGTGCAATTATTATTATTTCATTTTTGACAGTCGGTAACTATAAGTCAGGAAGGAAATGGGTTCCTCAGGAAGAGATTAGAATATTTTTAGATAATCACAGCAAATAAGTGTCTGCTCACTTAGTGACTAACATGACATCTGTTTTTAATCTAATAAATTGATATGTACTGTATATCAATTCATCGTTATTTTGTTATTATTTATTTTACTGTAATTAACAGTAGAATGCTTTTTGGCATCCATGACATTGCACTCAGTGGCTGAAATGTTGACTGAAGTTCAAGTTATAGGTGTGCCCCAAGGCTAAATCATTGGAAGGTCTAAAAGCATCATATAAATGTACTATAGCTAATTTTCACTAGCCAACAGGTGTTGGCATGGGTGTAGGAAGCAATTTTAAAGTGTACAGGCTGATCAAGCTACCACATCTGCCACACCTATAATATTAGGTGTGGTTTAAATGATTAAAAAGTAATCAATCCAAAAATTGATACATATATTAGTGAATTAATGGAAAATTGGTGAAAACATGACATAACTTACTAATGAAGCGAAATGGGTACCAAACTTACTCATTAATCATACCTTGTCTAACAAGAATTTTTAAGTTTGACAGAATCTTTAATCAATTTATTGTTCTTAACCTGTTAAGTTAGACATTTTGCTTCAGTGGATTTAGTAGAAGTAGCTAAAGTCATCTGCACAACAACAGGTTCCTTTTGGAACTCACATAGAGTCATGGATATCGAATTTGTCTCTGCCATCTTCCCACTTGAAAAACCCCCTTAGTAAGGAAGACAGAATTAGTATCACTCATCTCTATCTCTTTTTTTTAATATCTCCAGCAAAATGATGCAGATTGCTTTTATAGCTGCTACAAGGCCACTTACCTCGAGGACTATTAAGTTACATATTAAGATGCAAGCTCATTTAGAAACAAAAATACTTGAGGCTGATGAGCCAAAAGCGGCAAAAACTGCTATCCAATACTTTATAAGTAAACATAAAATAACAATGAATTGATGTATGTATCAATTTATTAGCATACAAAAACAGATGCTGTGCCACTACGTAAACAGACACTTATTTGCTGTAATTATCTCAAATATTCTAATCTCTTCCTAAGAAAATGCAAATGAAATCTACTATTAAGTACAATCAGTCAATTTTAGAACTAATAATAAATTAGACAAGATCAATCTATTGTTAAAAAATTAGATTTCTGAATCCCTACATACACATGTGCACACACTAGTACACCATAGAGTTGCTGTGTTGTGGAGTGGCATATTCATGAGTATTTGCACAACTTTTCACAACTTTGTCATAACAATTCAATAACATTATGAGCAGTATAATTTGAGCAATTAAACAATTCTCCATCGCGTACTTATAAAGCATCTGTAGGTTCCACTATCTGATGTAGTTGAGTTGAAAACTTCTAAATGATGATTATTGCCAACTTTAGTAATGGTGAAGCGTCCTTCAGTGGCATTGAAATATTCATTGGATGGATTGACCCAATACTGGAAGGTGTAGCTTTCATTAGGTAATGCACAATTTATAATCAACTCATCTCCACGATTGAAGTATAATTCATTAGGTTGGCAAAATTCAGCAGCTGCAAAAAATAAAAATTATCAAGTATTTCTAAATATAAACTTACATCTCATCAACAAGTCAAATTTTAAATTTTATTAGTTGACTCCATCATTTTCAATACATTCCTGAAATTTTAAATGTGTAGTTTCAAATAGACAGCATATGTATTTAAAGTAACAAAGTAAGCATCACATTTAGTCACAAAAAATAAAACTGAAACTACTGCAATTGAAGTAATGTTGCTATATTATGCATCAGACATTAATAAGAAGCTCTCATGGTTAGTTCTCTCACTCAATCTCAGCACCTCAAATTCTATATTGCTTCATTCCATGTAACCTACCTAATTTACTGAAGAAAGTAAAGAACACAAGCAAAGGTATCCATTTCATTCTAGATCTCAAATGCAGAAAACTAACCACAGTGATGATTGGTAATGTTGGTTTCCTTACACAAATCCTCAATTACAAATTAGCTAACTATTTCCAGCTCTTCATCTGGTTAGTCTAACCTTAATGTTGATCTTTAAACTGCACATATCATCATATTATTTCTGTAAATAGAATCCTTATAAGAAGTCTCATACACATGAACTTGCTATCAATTTCTTCAAGGCAATTATTTCCAAAAAGCATGGTTTAATTATGTTTTCAGTATCAATACTAATAATAAACTTTTCGTTTGAAATTTTACAACTAGAAACATGCTCTCTTTACACTATTAAACAGGATCCCAAAATTATAGTGAAGGAAACTGAATGCAACATATTCTGACTACCTAGCTAAGTGTGTGCATGGAAACATTGAAACAAACTTGTTAATCAGAGTGGAGTCCAAAGATACAAACAAAATCCCATTACTATCTAGTTTCAAACTGACTGATATAATCATTACACTATAATTTATTCTCATGCTAAAGTAGCTAAAAGAAATCTGCTGAACTAAATTAACTGAGAGCAGCAATGCATTAGGGTTACTGGATGTACTCTTGAATAAAAGAATATAATGAGTGTTTAAGAAAGAGTTGTGTGATGACAAAAACATGGCTTATTCACAAAGAATCTACGAAAAACTGGATAAAATTTATCAGCATAGTAATTACTCTTTATGAACAGTATATGCTTCAGTTTAAAAGGGGTAGCGAAAATATATATTTTTTAAAATCCTTTGCAGACTTTAAAGCATTATGTGTAATTGGTTATTATTTAATTTTTAAAATTCTGTTATTATATTTAGACTGCATTGACCTTGCATATTTTAAAGAATAACGTATTAATAATGAATGATTTTGTAAGGTCATAGCATAGATTCCAAGGCAAAAGTAATGAAGTTGTTTATCTAGAAAGATATAAAAATGTCATATAGCTACTGTGATGTGAATGCTACATAAAAAAAGAAGAAGAAATAACAACCATAAGCTAGTCCTGTGTGGTGGTTCACACCCAGTTGGCTATATCTTTCTTACATTAAGTACTTGTAATATGTTAACAGCACAGTACATTTTGCAACATATTCACAAGTCTCACCATTATTTTAATGTTATCCCTTAATTGAATTCTTTTTCTTTTTTTTTCATTAAAATATTATTTCAGGAGACCAAGGAATAATTATAGTACTTATTACATGAGTCAGAGTGTGATATATTATTTCACAGGTCATGTACCTAAAGATATCATTGTGAAGATATCTAGGGTGGAATAAATATACATACCTAATGCAATATACTATTAGGTATTGCTACTTCACCATTAGTATATAACATAATATCACTAATAATCAAAACAAACCAACCTGAATCATTTTTAGAACAGAATTAGTTCTCTTATAATACCTTGCCATGTTATAGATTTCATTAATTAGTAGTTTGAAATCATGTCAATAATTAAAGCACAAACTCATCCCCCAATTTAAATCAACCAGAACTTATAACAAACAAACTAAACTCAAATTCTTTCTTTGTTTTTGTTTAAAAATAACTTAATAAATACAATACACAATGTTTAATGTTTATGCAAACTTGTTCTAAACTTTTACCTGGATATTATACTACACCAATATAATCTTAAAGTATAATTTTAATATTATGTGTATTTTTAAATTTCTATATAATAATGCAGATATTTGGTAGAATAAAGATGATTAATGAAACTGAAGGAGTGTATACATCTCTTGTGTACACAGTCATGTGATTGTTAGTCAAACGGTTGCACAAATGAGCATTAGCAACAGATAACTTCAAGGTTACACAATCATACTGATAACTTTCTGGATGGATCCCCAATCTTTCATCTCCAACTGAGCAGTTCTCATTTAATAACATTTTGACTAAAATCAATTTCTTGTAAAGTCTTAGAACGCATATCCAAAACAGAGTTTATTTTTTAAGTGCAGCAAGCACAAAGTTTGATGGATTCAACACCGTCAGTTGATGATATATTTATAGGAAGAATAGCTTTCATTTTAAGTTCCGTACAAAACTAATTCACATTCGGGAATACACAGACACCATTGTGACCTACACGGTTTGCTTAATTTGTGGACCTCAATATATATAGATTTACAGTTCTATTGATGTGCAATTGTCAGTTAAAAACTCAATGCACTTGTAGCTGCCCTTCATTTATGTCATTACGAAGTTTTTTGTTTTTTTGAGTTGTTTGAAGTAACAAGCTTAAGAACTCAACTATAGCCTCCTTACACCAATCACTGGGAGGCTTGTTCAACAGGACCAGAGAGAAGTACACAGTCCGTTAGAGACTGATGTCCAAGTAAAAGACAAGCCCCCAATATCAAATAATGTGGAGTCTAGCTAAACCCAGGATATAGCAATGAAACTCTGAATGCCTCAACTAGCCCTGAACACATTATCTGAATTGAGTGTGGCAAGTCGTAATGTTTGAACCTGTACACCATTCAATTCATACTGTATGAATATCTCTCTAGACCCCTTTTAAGTGAAAAAGTTTCAATCTGTTCTTCTGGAGGGTTAGAACTTGATAATTGTCAAGTTTATTAATATTTAGTTTCAAATTGACTGATATAATCATAGAATATTATCCATTCTCATAGCTACTGCAATAGCCATAGGAAAAATTAACATAACTAAGTTATTTAAGAAGAGCAAAATATAAGTGGTACTAGATTATACCCAAAGAGGTGACCAATTATTTGTAACATAGATACTTGAGGGTAAAATAGAGTTGTACATGTGATAACATAATAACTGGTAACTGTAGCCCTAGAGAAGATACACCATCCATTGTTACAAACTGTTCTCGATTTGATAGATATCTTGAAACAACTTTAAAAAGAGCCAGAGATGCTTAGTTTGAACAGGGCATCTGTGATACCTGACTGTTGGACTGAGTTGAAAGCTTTTACTAGGTCCAGAGGACCCTGGGCATATTTCTGCCCTTGTCCAGGTGTACATGCCACTTGTGGGTCATAAAGCGGGGTAGAACTGTTTGGCTAGAAGCCAAACTGTGAGCTAGCGATAGCATTACTACAGGAGAGAAGGAAACTTTGTAAAGTTGAGTGAATTAGGCATTCCTGTAGTTGTTTTATACAAGAGATAGGATCAATATAGGTCTACAATTGGAAGCCAGACTGGGGTCCCCTTTAATGAAGATTGGATTAATTTGTGATACTTTCATAGTCGCCAGTAAGTGTGCCATTCTTGAGGATGCATTGTCACAAACGGAGCCTGCACATCTTTTAAACATCGTAGCAGAGATATATGGCTCAGAGGATGTGCATTCTTTCATTGACGATACTGCCTGAGGATGTCTGAGGCGTCCCAGGTGGAAGATGATAGGGATTTTTTGGTATTTTATAGCCATTTTTTCGTGGTTAGGAGGTAGAACTGGAACACATGTCTCTTTAGTAAAACAAGATGCAAAGAAGTTGTTTAGCGCTTGCTTTGTCTATAGCAATAGAGGCTGTCGAGGAAACATTTTTGTGAATGGTTGAAACACGGGTGTTACAACCTGATGGTTTATGGTAGGCCTTCCAGAAAATGTTTAAGGTATCAGTTGAAGGAGGAAACAGTAGATGCAAAGAAGGTGTATTTGGCCATTCTGACAGTAATGACAGCGATGAAACTTGTGCTCTGAAATGTTCCCAGGCAGTTGATGACTGGGTGCACTTAGCTGCTTGTCTTGCAAGATCTCAGTGTGTGATGGCTTGTGTGCAGACTTAACAAATTTGCTAGGAATATGTCTTGATACCATGTCCAAAAAAGGCTATTTTAAAAAGAGTCCAGGAGGAGTTGACATTGCATCCAGCTGGTATTTCTTCAGGTTGTAGTAATTGCTCAATACAGTTAAGGAGAATGCACACTAGTTATAGTGTTCTAGTGGACCACTTGAATAGAGTCCATAACAGTGTCCGCATTCTTTGTTAGTACAGTGGGAAGCATTGCTAATTTTACCAATGATGCACTTACTAATACGTTAATATTTCAAGAATAATAATGACCACATAAGGCTAGAATGTCTGAAATTAGCTTTTGTTGTAAAATGTTTCTCTTATAAACTAAAGATGAACTACAGTCTGATTATAGTTTTGAAACCTATGAGTATAGAAATGAACCTGTTCATGCAAGAGATTTCTCATTGCATTCAATAAAGGGCAAGCTAATTGAGAATTGAGCTATCCATTAAAGATTACATATAGTGCTAGCTACTCCCTATCAAGAGTCAACAATCTTAGAGAATAAATAGATTGTACTTCACAACAAGTATTTCACTTGTACTAATAGTGCTGATTTAACTAATCAAGATTCAGATGAATACACCTCCCACACTTACTCACTGAACTTATATCAGCATGCCTTCAATTTAAATTCTTGTAAAATAATTTTCTCTTAATGTTGTTACAGTTGAGTTGATTTTGTTGCAAGCACATTTAGTACCAGAGATAGAGTGAGATTATATAGTCTAAACATGCAGCTTGGTCCTTCAAACACTCTACCCAAGCATGTGGATTTACCCTGCAAACATGATGAGATTTAGGAAAGGAAACTATATCTTTCTAAACAGTTAGAAGTTAAGTTATTTAGAATTCTTAAGCCCCAATTTATCTGTTGTTGTGCGTATTTCATATTTTGATTTTACTCGAATTTTCAATAGTTAATTTATGTGCTGCATACGATGTTCTAAAGCAAAGCATCATCGTAATACCCAAAATGAATGCTTACTCATCAACTCTTACCATGCATGCGTGAGAAGTTTATAGTAGTGACCTTGCTGCTCTGTTTGTTTGTTTGGAACGATTTGATTTTGGACATTACTGACAATAAACTGTTGATTGTAGGTATGAACTTACTCAGAGCAACGATTAAAAAACTGGGCTGATTATTGAAAGAAAGTAAATGCAAATGGCACCATGTATGTACTAGCTTTTGTGAGTAACACCCCTAATTGTCATATTGTAATCACATGAGCAAGTAAAGTTGTACAACGTGCGAAGTAGTTGTAAATGCTAGGATTCTCTATCTTGTCCAATCGATGAGTGTTCAGGATCGAAATCATCATAATGATACTGGAATCTGGAATACCAGCAAGGAGGAGGTGACACTTTTTAATGCTGCCTGTACTTGTTTTGCCATTATTTTTTCAGCAATGTCAAACAATGATTGATAGGCTAGCCATTGATGGTGTCAGGTCCACATCAAGATCTAATTTGGGAAGCAAAAGCGTAATTTGCCATAATGAGTTGTATCTCCAGCACAAATTCAAACTCTAATTAAAGAGCAGTTTTTAACAGCACCATGTAAGGACCAGAATTGGGTGCCAATATCTAAAAATTAACAAACTGTTCAATACTGACGAACAAACAAGATACAAGAGATTCAAAAATAGATGATGATGGTCATTGGTACTAAACGGACATCTTATCACGCCATGAGGTAAGATCCTATGATGTATATAATTACAGTTTCTTTATTGATAAAAACAAGAACAACATTATTTACATTTTTAAAGTCAAAAACCTTATGCTGAATCCTTCTATATATTGGAAGATAGTAATGACAACAAAATTAAATAAATAAGCAAATAAATGAACACAACAGCTGGTACTAAATGGATGGGACAAATCTATTCTATTAAAGTACTTGTATAGCTGATGCTGTCTTGCTTACGATGTAACTGTCGATAAATTGTTTCTTAATTTTGATATAGTTTTCTAATCCTCACAGAGCTAGCCACTTTCAGATCATTTATTATACAAATTGTTGACACCAGAAGTAACAAGAGCATCACATTGATTGCTGACATCACAGACAGAAGCACATATGTCTGTAATGAGTGTCAGCAGTAGAGTTCACTATAACTACAATGATGGACAGACAAATAAATGAATTGAATTGAGAGCACATTACTCTGTATATTGAATTGATAATAATTGGAGAATTTTACTCTAAATATTTTATTCTAACTCACACTGTGTTTTCAGTTTCAACACCAAAATTGTGTGAAAATCACATTTGCCATATTTATAGGATATTGAATAGTATTTGATGTAATGAACTTACTGTTGGTTGAAGAAACATCATTATTTCCAGTAGAAGTAGAGACTTTAGTAACTAAAGGTAAACCATAGAGTTAGCTACATTAACGACAGCATCAGCAAGTCAATGTCATGTTATATATTCATACCATTTGTCCCGTGGAAGGATCCATTTACAAAACCTGTGGTCAATTCTGTACTTTGCCCTCCAGGCTGGGGAAAATTAACTGATACCAAATAATGAAAAATAATTAGCAATCATAAACCATTGATACAAAAGTGAGTAAACTTAATCCAATCCTATTCACAGAAAATAACATGTACAAGATTGTGCATGCCATTTATAAATCCTTTCCATACATTTTAGTACTCCATTCCCTCACTTTCATTGATAGAAAGAAGGAGGGTACCCCACCTAATGTTTATGAAAAATGCTAATTTAACACTATTGTCATAAATATTGAGTATGTCATTGAGGTCATATAATTGCTATGAATACATTTGCTGCTACATATATGAGGAATACACTCAATTACATAATTACAAAAATCGATTGCATTATTTGACCACATATATTGTGTGTATTTCAATGCTATATCAATACCAGAAAATGTATTATAGAGCCTGACCATCAAAGAATAGCTAGGAGGATTGGATGGTCAAGCTTTATTTTTATTACAGTCAATTCTGATTACAACAGAATTAAGATATTAACTGGTACTTTATATTGAATCATAAGGGTGTTTAAACTTTTCAAACGAGCTGTGACAGCTAATAGGCAAATGAACACAATACTTATCTTACCTAAAATTATTAAGTTATTCCAGAGTGACATTATGCCCAGATTATTGCGAAGTCTACACTCGTATGTTCCCTCATCCTCAAACTGGATGTTGGTGAGGCGGAGTTCATTGTCTGGTGTGATGACTCTCCTACCATCAGAAGTGTCGGACACAACTCTAGGGTTAGAATTGTTAGGGTCATGGAATATCCACTGGAGCAGGACGTAGTTACTGACATTGCAGGAGAAGTTGTAGGCTCCACCCACATTAACTGTAGCATTGACACTAGAGGAGAAGATTACTAGGGGCTCAGTGTAATGGGCAGATACAGAAGAGGAATGAAGAATTCCACCTAGTACTGTCCACACACATGCACACATTCACACATGAAAACATACACTCACAAAAGCAAATTTTTACATCGCTATTCTACATCATGATTACGGAGATCTATAAAATGTCTACATTCTCTATAATTCTTTCTGATTCATCCTCAACTGAAGTGTTTTTAATTTTTATGAACATACAACAACTGTCACAGTCATGTATCTTACATGCATTGCAAACGTAAGTCCCATCATCTGAGGAAGATGTGTTTGTGATAGATAAGGTCACAATAGATGCCACAGTCATAATGCGGTGCCGCCCACTAGAGGTGGAGATGTTCTCACTGGAGGGGAGGGTCCAAAACTGGAACGTGTAATTACTGGGCACCCTGCAGACTAGAATGATGTCATCTCCACTTTGATAGTAATATGGAAATGGGAAAGTATATGCACGGAATTCTGTAGTACCTGTAAACAAAAACAAAAACAACAATAACAACAATAACAATGACCAATAACAATATTTAGTTACAAGCGTTCTGTGACATAATATTTTTACTGAGCATTAGGAGAATAAAACATACCAATAATATACATATATAACAAGTATTAAGTCTCATTGCTTTAAAAAATCTTGTGAATAGCAACATGAGCCATAAGTTTACTTATTAATATTATTATTATCCCTCAGCGTGCATGAGTGAGAGGGTTACAATATTCAGTTGGTCTGTCAGTCAATCAGTCAGTCAGTCAGCCAATCATATTATACTGTCACACAACAAAAAGTGTATCTCGAAGATGGCACCTCCCAAGGCCCCTAACCAGCATCAAAATGTTGCACTGGACTATTTAAGTCCCTTTAGTGTGCCGGAATATTCGTTTTTTCTTTTTTTTAGGACTTATGATTGTAAGCAATCATTGATAACGCCCCCATAGTCACGCCATACTCACATGAGCGAATACTTTTTGTTGTCGTGCTATAATGTTTTCTTCAGATACTTTGAACAATTGAGAATGGGAATAGCTTGAATTTATTGAAATGAACTCTGACTAAATGTCTTAATTGAAGTAATTATTAATTTCTTAACCTGAGATTTTTAAATTAAATAGGAGTAGGATACACATTTTCCATCCTAGTGTATTGTTGATGAATTTTGACATCTCCTAAAACACAGATCATAATCATAGATAATATTCATATTTGCGCATTAGAACAATTCTTACATATATAGTTAGAAAGATATATTATTTCCTGTACTATTTTGTCATAAAAACATTGGCTAACTTCAGCCACCCATTAACTCATAGAAACATTTCGTTGAGCGTCATTGGAACCCAAACACAATAAAAACTTCCATAACACAATTACAAGGTATATATAAACAATCTTCAATTTCACTTTTTTTTACTTAAGCACACCTAGTGATATGTATTCATTAAATAGTTAAATTCCAGCATTTTTATGATTTGGTAGCTATTATGGAATATGTATAGAGTACTTAAAGTTTCACTTAAGCCGCAAATAAAAAGAAACACTGAAATATTCTCACTCACAGTTTATGAGGTACATAAGTACTTATATGAGGCATGCCTGCCCTTGAGATTGTTAACACAGAGAAAATCAGCAAACATAAAAATAATTTGTTGATTTTTTCGCTTAAAGATAATGATAATGACTAATGAAGCATATAGCAAGCTAATAAATACATCAAGCAAAAAAAGCCTTTCTCTTCTGTCACAGTTCACAGTAAGACATAATTATTGTAGAGGTATCAATTCACTCATTATAGTTTTGTGTATGTAATGTATACATTATATTATTACCAAAATGGATATAATAACTATCTTGATAGAAACGAAGCATGCTAATATTAGTGTTGTTTAAAATGGAACTTAAAGTGTGGTATTCAAAGTATCACTTTCCATTAATCAATTCATTCACCTTATAATGTCTACATAACACATTATTCCAACTAGCAGCGCCACATCTACAGTTAGATATTTAGCTAACTTGTCATTTATTTATTATTAAGTAGCTATTAAGTAATATGTATAGAATAGTCAAAGTTTAACTTAGGTCCACAAATTATTGAAATACTGAAAAACTCTCATTCACAATATTATATGAGAGTTAATTAATCAATAAGGTAACACTTGCCTTAAACGTGCACCTTTAAAATAACAAAGTACACAAATATTTAATTAGCTACATTTAATTTGTGATAGAAAAAGGCAAAACAAAGTTAGAATGATATTGTGAAGCTTCAATAAATTTATTAATCTTGAATTTTTATTAATTGTTTTAATTATTCACTTATGTATAGACAAGTACTTTATCTCAGACTACTATACATAGATACTCGTTTTCTTCTTGCAGAGGCTGAGTCTGTCCATGTGGAATCATAACTAGTTAGTGCACATATTATAGCTAATTTAATTTGTGTTTTTGCATGTGGCATTCACTGGCTGAAGGAAAGTTGATATAATTATTCTATTGTATTTATAAGTTGTAAGTTTCATGTTATAATCATTCTGATTTCTTACATAGCCAGCCAATTAGTAATTCTCCCATATGTTGGTATACCTTTATCTCTACTTTTGCATAAATTACAAGAAAATATTTGAAATTCGTATAAAATAAACATATATTGCTTTATACTTACAAGTAAAAGTACAAATATGGTTGAAAAACACTCTTTTTCTTTTATTTACAATTTAAGAGTAATATTTAATGCATGTAATGATAAGCTATAGCTAATGTGTTCTTGGTACTCATTTAATATTCAAAGTGTCCATATGCTGCACATTCTGTCATAGTCAGCTCCTCGTCACACTGGTAGGACTGATCATTTGTAGCACTAACTTTATTTGGAATTTGAATTTCCTCATATTCAGCCACTACAGCACCTGATCAATTGGAGGAAGGTTTGCACATTTATAAAGATTTCAATCTGATCGCAAATGAATTATATAATGCATACTGTATTTTAATTATTTAATGTTTCAATTTAATAGTGTTACCTATTGTATTACTCACTAAAAGGCAGCAAATACGTGAGTAATGAGGTTATCATCCTATTAGTACCTTTAGAAGGAGATGACATACTTCGGTTTACTGAAGGGTAACAGGAAACTGGAAAAGCATGGTTTCTTTCGCAACTAGCACATCTCTGTAATTCTTCATTTGTTGATTTTGTTCTTATTCGTAATTTCCAATATTGTAGAGTCACCACAGTCAATGCAGCCATAAGGAAAAGGATCACTGTAGAGAGCACTACAGACACTGTTGCTAGAGCAATCCATCTGTTAGTTTCATTTATATCTTGAAATTCGTAATTCATAAATAATTAATATTCCTAAATTTCTATTATTATATCCAATCTGTCCGATTGAAATGTATAAAATAATAATTAGTTTAACATTTATAAATGTTAGTCATTAAAATATAGGCATAGTTATTTCAGAATAAAAGGGTTAATAAATTCTGCAATTTGCTAAATAGTGGACAAGTGGGGGAGAAGTAAGTAAATGAGTGAGGGAAAGAAATTTCCTGTTTCTTAAAAAATTCATTTTACTACCTGTGAACAAAAATATATCCTTACCATTAATACTGAAATTACAAAGATCCTGTAAAGTTGCTTGATCAGTGGTATTTGAAGCTAAAAAATGTATAGAGTGTGCAGTTATGACTAACAATTTCAAAATATTATATTACTGTCTTACAATGTGTTGTACAAGCTTTAGTGAAGACCGTATTTCAGTATTCTATGAAACACATTACCATAATGCCAATAAGATCTGATATAGTTACACTCATCATAGTCCATTACTAATTTTTTCAACACCATAATGTCTTGTCTACCACTGTTAAGTTATTCCAGAGTGACATTACTCCCTATAATGACTATATCAGTAAGTTACTATCAACATGTATTATATACATACCTTCTGTCGGGCGGAAGGTTTCATTCACAAAATTTGTAGTCAATTCTGCAAGACAATGACAGAAAAAGATGATTGCATGAGAAAGCAGGAAAATGAATTGATTTCACTAAACAGTTGAAATAGCAAACAATTGAAAAAAATCTCATCTAAACTAAAAAAATAAGGTTCATGCAAAGTGGGGTCCTTGATTAATGAAGGAATGTCCACAATGTGATTTATAGCTATAGAGAAAAGCTTGTGACAGTATTGAGTGTCTCATTATATTTATACATCTCATGATGAATAGCTACCTATTGCGGTTGTATAATGACAATTATAACTTGGTTACACACAACATGAAGTGTGTCATTGTAGTTTCATATTGCTAAGAATGCTAGCTGCTCCTTAATAAGAAATATATTTTCACTCTATTATTACTACAATCAGTTACATGATTTGACCACATTGTACTATGTGCATGTATTTCCCTGTGCTATTATTTCTGACAACAATAAAGGGTGTGAGAATTAAATGTTAAAGTATTGTATCCCAGGCTATTTTTTTACATAAAAAATTAGATATGAACTGGTACCCTATATAAAACCACATGACTGCTTGCTACATAAATAAAATGGCTAGCAAATAAAATGTAATAGCCAATTTGCAACCAATCAACACAACATTTATCTAACCTACAACTATTAAGTCATTCCAGAGTGACATTATGCCCAGATTATTGCGAAGTCTACACTCGTATGTTCCCTCATCCTCAAACTGGATGTTGGTGAGGCGGAGTTCATTGTCTGGTGTGATGACTCTCCTACCATCAGAAGTGTCGGACACTACTCTAGGGTAAGAATTGTCAGGGTCATGGAATATCCACTGAAAGAGGAGGTAGTTACTGACATTGCAAGAGAAGTTGTAGGCTCCACCCACATTAACTGTAGCATTGACATTTGAGGAGAAGATCACTAGGGGCTCAGTATAATAGGCTGATACAGAAGAGGAATGAAGAATTCCACCTAGTACTGTCCACACACATGCACACATTCACACACACAAATGCGCACACACAAGAACTAATTTCTACCTGACTACTTTAATTTACTTCTTGAATACAGACAGTCTAGGTCTATGAAGGTCTACAACTAGTACAACTAGTATGTCACAGACTTAATATCTTACATGCATTGCACACATATGTCCCATCATCTGAGGAAGATGTGTTTGTGATAGATAAGGTCACAGTAGATGCCATAGTCATAATGTGGTGATGCCCACTAGAGGTGGAGATGTTCTCACTGGAGGGGAGGGTCCAAAACTGGAACATGTAATTACTGGGCACCCTGCAGTCTAGAATGATGTCATCTCCACTTTGATAGTAATATGGAAATGGGAAAGTATATGCACGGAATTCTGTAGTACCTAAAACAAAAACAATGGAACCAACAAAGAAATAAACCAGAGTTACCTCAATATATAATAGCAACAGCAATATATTTATCAGCATTTTATGAAATGTAACATTTTACTGAGGAGAGTAATGTGCAAGCATTCTGAAGGTTTTGATAAAGTAATCCTACTAACAGTTAACAAGTTTCATGACAAAAAAATCTTGTAATAGCTGCAGTAGCTGTAAGCTATTATTATTATTATTATTATTATTATTATTATTATTATTATTATTATTATTGTTATTATTATTATTATTATTATTATTATTTTATAACTATTACTATTATTATTAAGTATTATCATTAGCATTATTATTGTTATGTTTTTTGTTGTTATTGTATTATCACTATGTTGTTTATACTGCACCGTATATTACGGGATTTCTCTTAGGATAATTTGGCACAATTGAAAATGGAAATAGCATTGAACTTGTCGAAATGAACTCTAAACAAGCGTCACATTACTTTATAATTGTAGAAGTTATATGAATTGATTTCTTAACCTGAGATTTTTAAATGAAATAGGAGCAAAATACTTATTTTCAGTCCGAGTATAGTGTTGATGAATCTTGACATCTCCTAAAAACACGAATCATATTAGCTGTAGACATTTGAGAATTAGAATGGTGCGTTACACAGCTGGAAAGATATATTATTTCAAGTCTCTAGGTCTGAAATAGTCAATCAAGTCATAAAAAACATTGATAACTTAAGCTACATATTTCATTCAACCACATAGGGATCCAAATACTATATTACGTAAAAAGTTAAAAGATCAAAACAAAGCATGTTAATATAATGATTGAAATGGAACTTAAAAACAAGGTTTACTATTCACCGTTTCACTTTCCTTTAATGAATTATTTCATTGATATATTAATTATTATAATTATATAGTCTACATGTCACCTTATTCCCACTGGCAGAGCAACAGGATATGATCAGTTGGCAAGTCATATCACTGTTTCACTTCTTCGAATAACAATAAGTAACTCGGACAGTGGATATTTATTGAGTTAATTTGATTCCTACCATTTCCTCTGTAATTTTGAGAATTGTGATTGATTTGCACATTGCATGGACATTGCTAATTATGAAATAGTAAATTTTAGTCCTTTAAAATAAAAATTTAGCTAAGTTGCCATTTAATTAATATTCTGCAGCTATTACATAATATGTACAAAGTAGTTAAAGTCTAGCTTAGGCTCATAAGTTATTGAAATATTGAAAAAGTCATTCACAGTATATGAGAATTAATCAGGTATGAGGTAACACTGCCTTAGACATGCTCTTTTAGAAACAAAAGACCAATAATTTGTTTATTTCCTTGCTTACCATATTACATGATATGGTGGATGACTCTTGCAATGAATAGCTAGTTAAAAAGGCATATCAGAAGGCAAAAACTTACCACATCAGTCACAGTTTACTTTTTTATAGAGACATTTCTTTTCATACGTTTTGTCTATAGATAAACTTTTATTGCTACCAAAAGTTCTAAACAGCTACAACTTCACTTATAAAAGCATGCCAGTACATAGTGTTTTTAAATTGTAACTGATACTAATGTTTACTATTTAAATCTTTCACTTTTCATTTATCATTTTAATGCTATATTATGTTTTCTATACAACTAGCATATTCCCAAAGGAGGTATAGACTTAAAATGACTAACATTTGACCAGTCATGCCACTGTTATAATAAAAAACAAATACTATCATTGATCAGAATAACTTTAAGCTAATTTAATCCGTGGTATTTTGCATGTTGGCATTCACTGGCTGAAGGAAAGTTGATATTATTATTCTTTTGTATTGGAAAGTTGTAAGTTTAATGTTGTAAACATTCTGTTTCTTACATAGCCAGCAAATTTGTAATTCTCCTTAAGTCAGAATCACAAACTTACCACATCAGTCACAGTTCACTTTAGATATTGTAATAGAGACATTTCTTTTCATACGTTTTGTCTATAGATAAACTTTTATTGCTACCAAAAGTATGCTGATATACCTTAATTATCTACCTTGTGCATAAACTACAAGAAAAATTTTGAAAGATTCATATAAAATAAGCATATCTTGCTTTATACTTACAAGTAAAAGTACAAATATGGTTGAAACACACTTGTTTCTTTACAATTTAAGAGCAATATCTAATGCATGTAATGGCATCTATAGCTAATGTGTTCTTGATACTCATTTAATTTTCAAAGTGTCCATATGCTGCGCATTCTGTCATAGTCAGGTCCTCGTCACACTGGTAGGACTGATCATTTGTAGAACTAACTTTGTTTGGGATTTGAACTTCCTCATATTCAGCCACT